>Ga0155836_130_pt1 | contig 23283 bp, 15 predicted proteins | sample RifCSPlowO2_01_FD_107490 | JGI IMG/M metagenome (GOLD analysis project Ga0155836, IMG submission 107490) | Candidatus Woesebacteria bacterium RIFCSPLOWO2_01_FULL_39_10 | reverse complement strand
GATTCACGACGTGCCATTAACCATTTGCCAAATTTGCCGCCCATCCAAAAGCCTGTTGAGTCTCCAGAGATCGCGGCCACAACCATAAGAGGAACTAAAATTCTTATATCCAAAAACCCTTGCGATGCCAGAAAACCTGCCGTGAATAGTAAAGAATCACCTGGGAAGAAAAACCCGAAAAAAAGTCCTGACTCTGCAAAAACAATCGCAAAAATTCCAACATATCCGACGGTTTTTATTAATTCTAATAGGTTCAAATGGGGGATTGGCATCGAAAGTTGATTGTAACTAATAGTTATTCCTGCGACAAGGATTGATTCGCAAGTGAGTAAATAATTCCTTGGGCGATATTGGCGTTACTAGGAATTATATGAGGACTTTCCAAGTGTTTTGCAATTGTTGTTACATTTAAAAATGCTTTATCAATTCCCCACATATAACCCCATTGGAATGGGTACATTTCTTCTCGTTTTATGTAGGGGATAGGGATAATCTGATTCATAAACTCTCGTAAGTGATGAGAATAAGTTTTGTAAGGATGAGTAATCGAATCTTCGTGAGCTTTTAACGGCATACTTATTGCTTTCATTAGGTCAATTATGTTTGAAGATCCGTAAACAATAGGAATATTATGTGTTTTTTTAAGTGGAATAAGCTCATGAAGGATTAACCTTTTCATCTTTTCAATTTCGGAAAGTTGCGTAAAGCCGTTTGGATTACTGGGATCTTTTGTGAAGTTGTCGTGTAAAAATTGAGCGCCAGTTTGCATCATATGAATTTTTTTCAAATTGTGTTTGTCACCGATAAGAATCTGGACACTACCGCCTCCCATATCAAGAACCGCGTATTCTTTATTTTCCGGAAAATCCCTAAGAGCTGCCTGGAAAAAAAGTTCTGCTTCCTTTTTTTGACTTATACTATCAACTTTGAAGCCTACCTCTTTTTTAATTTTTTCTTTTACAACACTTCTATTTTTAGCTCTTCGCATTGCGTGAGTTGAAACTATTTTAAAATTTTTGACGTTATGTTTTTCCAAAAGTAATTTAACTCGTTTTAGTTCATTTATTGTTTTAAGAAGATTTTTTTCAAGAACCCTACCTTCGTTTGCATCCATTTCGCAGCCAAAGCAGGTAAGTGTATTTGAAGAGTAAATTTCTTTTAATTCGCCATTTTTGGAAGTCGATGCGATTAACGACTTTACTTTTAAAGTTCCGATATCGATAACGGCATATCTTTTCATTAGTGAAATTATACTCTTCAGGAGGAAAAATATATAAATTTTTCCCTAAAGTTGATATAATACTTGAACCCTATAATATACAAATTATGAGTGTAGAACGTTACTTAAATGTACCGGTTGCCGTTGGAATAGGGGCAGCTTGTGATTTACCAACTCTTACTTACGAAGTGGGGAGTCATTTGGCATCTCAAACTGAGTGTCATGGTTTTAATCCGCTTCCAGAAGACATTTTAAGTGACTTTGATCTGAAAATTTCTAAACGCGAGGGTGTTCGAGCTTCAGGCCTAAAAAGGGACTTTGGAATAACTAGGGCTGATATTATGATTTACTTTGCAAGTTTTGTCGACGTTCATCGGCTTCCCGAAGTTGATAAGTTATTAAAATTTGAACCAGAAAGCGTTAAGTTAATTGAAAATGTAGAACAGTTGGCCAAAAATGGCAGTCCTCTGTCGCTTTCTGAACAATTGGAGGTCGCCTTAGATGAGACAGACAATGATATTACAAAGGCAGTTTTGGCATTGGCAATAGGAACAAGAGCTATGGCAAGGGGTGTTGATAATCGACTTATTTCAAGTACACAAATAGATAAAGATAGGATGGAGAACTGGAAGGACTGTGTCAAGGCTTTCGGTAACGCTGATGAATTAGAAGACTCTGCAGGGGACACATATCATTTTTGGCATGGCGTACTTACAGGAATGAGTAGACAGGAAGCAGTTGACCCGGCTCCAATTTGTCGTGCGAAGCAATCGTTGTGCGACTTTATTTATAACCGTACAGCTTTAGCAACAGAATTTTTTAGACATAGAGTTTATGGAAAAAACGGAAATACACACGAGCTTGTAGATAGACTAGGTTACGAAGTAGGTAGAGCATTTATGGGGATATATGGTGGAAATAGTGAAGGGTCTTAAATGATTCACTAAAATGAATGAACGTCAACAAGTGTCGCCGGAAGTTTTGGTTAAGTTAGGCCTTGACCCACAAGGATTTTCAGTCGAATGGAATGGCGATGGGTCACGAGTCCAAAAAGTATTGGGGAAATGTCCAGATTGTGGTATTTCTAGATTTGCTTACAGAGACAGAGTAACTGGAGTTAGAATTCGAGCGATGTGTCCCAAACCAGGCCAAGTAGGAAGCGAGAGCTGTATTTGGGGCGGCCGTGGTACATTACCTTTGGGTGAAGAATAACATTACATTTTTGGTAATCGCAGTTCGTAAGCTTTTTCAATAAATATTAGCTGGTCTTTGGGAACGATTGGTAAGTCATCAAAAGAAAAAAGTCTGGCTTCTTTAACCTCGCTTGATGGTTTAAATTCGCCTCCAATGAATGATCCTATGTAAATTATCTCAATGCGGGCGCTCGTGCGGTCCGTGCGTATTTTCAATCGTTCATCTGCAGTTATTGTTAATCCCGATTCTTCCATTACCTCCCGCTCAATTGCCTCTTTGGGATGTTCTTTTGCCTTGATATAACCTCCGGGGAGTGCCCAAGATTCTCCGTTGCGATAGGTGTGTCTAAAAAGAAGAATCCTATTTTCTTCATCAAAGAAAATTCCAGCAACGCCTATCAAAAACTGATCACTAACTCTTCTAACGAAAAAAAGTTGAAGATTTTTTGGAAGTCTTAAGATTTTCCAAATACCAAGAAATAATGTTTTCATTATCAAATAGAATCTTCATCAAATTCCTCTCCCAATTTTGCTTTTAACTTTGTATTTTCAAGTTCAAGTTTATGGACATTTTTGGTCAATTCGACGTTTTCTTCTTTTAATTTTTTTGTTTCATCTTTCATTTCGCTTTCGGTTAATTTCGCTGACAAATCACGAGTGACGTAAATAATAAAAGCGGAAAAAAGGGACAGTAGAAGAGAAACAAGGACAACTAGATATAATGGGACATCAGGAAGAAAATATCGGCCAAAGTTGAGGGTGACTGGCCCCGTATTTTGGGTTGCGAAAATCGCGAATCCTAATCCTAATACTACCGTTATGATTAGGGTAACTATATTTTAATCATAACATAGACAATGAAGGAGTTTGAAAAAAAGTACTTGAAATTTTATTTCTTGTTGTGTTATTGTTAATTTAGTGTTTAGAAAAAGAAAAGGTTTCGAATTCATAGTTTTACTTACCGGAACTATTATTTTAGCGGTTACAGTATTAATGTTTCAAAGGGGTCTTTTTTACAGAACCGCAAGCGCTACGTACACTTGGTCAACCGGCCAGCAAGGGTATTGATTTTTTTTCACTCTCCACATCTGACTTCCTATAAATATGATCTTTGCTTTACAAGTAGAGTTTGAGTAAAATAGCGTCTATGCTTTTAGATGACTTACAAAGATTAGTCCCACAGGTTATAGATAGGAAAAAACAATTCTTACGCGAGGAATTTGGAAGCGACTTAGGTTATCCAATAAAGGGGGTAGTTGTAGTTGGAAGTGTGGCCGAAAGAAGGGAGAGGTCCGGCAGCGACATAGATGTTTACCTTCTTTTAAATGGGGAATGAGATGCCGAAGATTTTTTAGGCGAACTTACGGAAGAGTTGTCTAAAACTACTAACAGGAATGATTTATATATCGATAAAATAGGCACCGTTAGATTGGATCGTGGGCAAAGTTTTACTCCTGATACTTGGCCTGGTGTGGAGAGGGGGAAAGAATATACTCACAGCGGTTACGAAGTTATAAAAGTTGATTAGTAGTTTTGAATATAGAAAAAAATTCAAGACTAAATTAAGTCATTGACCGAGGTGGATTCACTGATGTATAATGCGCTTTGCCAAGCTTAGCTTGGTCTTAATGCCAATGAAAAGTTGATCCAGATGGGTTTTTTCGCCGAAAGGCGAAAGGCAAATTCAAGCCACCGTCTGGTGGCTTTTTTGATTCTTTTGACAATTTTAAAAATAGTATCAAACCCTTCCGAAGCTTTATGCGAAGGAGGGTTGAAGGGAATCTCCAACTTTGTTGGAGTGCTCTTTCCCTCCGCAACTTACTTTAAGTCTTTTTAGAACTATTCGTTCACGACTTAAAGGGCGTTTGCTGGAGGGTGCATCGCAAATTGCGATGCAATTTGCTCCTTAACATTTGAATATTTACTGGACAAGTGAAGTGAATTTTATTCTGCTTCATGGTAATTAGACGGTCCTTTCATACTTAACGTATGAGAGACTTTTCCGTCACTATTTGAGGATTTGATCCTGGTCCAGGACGAACGCTAGCGGCGTGCCTTAGGCATGCAAGTGGGTCGGTCCGCAGGACCGAACTGTCAACTGTTAACAAATTAACAAATTGACTAATTAAGAATATGATAAGTTGTGAGAACTTTCAGGTTTCTGGAGTTTCAGGTATATAAAGACAGCAAATCTTTTTACAAGAAATGCATATTTATAACAAAAAGTTTTACTAGAAACTATTGGGAACTTAAAGACCAGCTTTTAAGAGCAGCACTTTCGGTTTGCCTTAATATCGCTGAAGGTTCAGCAAAGTATTCTGACAGGGACTTCAAAAGATTTTTAGAGAATTCTTTGGGGTCAATCAATGAATGTTTAGCCTGTCTGGATATTGCTAACGACAATAAGCAAATATCAAATAAGAACTTCGAGGAATTAAAATCTAATGCTGAATCCATAGCAAAGCAACTTGGTGGTTTAGCTAAAAAACTTCGAAATTCTTCTTAATAGTTAAGTTGTTAAATGTTAATTTGTTGTAGGTTCTGTCCTGTGGACAGACGCGAACGGCTGAGTAACACGTAGGAACCTACCCATTGGTTGGGAATAGTCCACCGAAAGGTGGGGTAATACCGAATAAGTCCCGAGAGCAATCGAGGGAGAAAGGGCATAACTGCCCGCCGATGGAGGGGCCTGCGGCCTATCAGCTAGTTGGTGGGGTAACGGCCTACCAAGGCTACGACGGGTAGGGGGCGTGAGAGCGTGATCCCCCAGAATGGCACTGAGATACGGGCCATACACCTACGGGTGGCAGCAACCGGGAATCGTGCGCAATGGACGAAAGTCTGACGCCGCGACGCCGCGTGAAGGATGAAGGCATTCGTGTTGTAAACTTCTTTTGCCGTTGGGGAGACCTTACGGCGAATAAGCACCGGCTAACTCCGTGCCAGCAGCAGCGGTAATACGGAGGGTGCAAGCGTTGTCCGGATTTACTGGGTGTAAAGAGTTCGTAGGCGGTTTGGAAAGTTGTTTTTCAAAGACCGAGGCTCAACCTCGGAAAGGGGGACAATACTCCCAAACTTGAAGAGTGCAGGGGCTACTGGAACTTACGGTGTAGGAGTGAAATCCGTTGATATCGTAAGGAACACCGAGGGCGAAGGCAGGTAGCTGGGCACTATTTAACGCTGAGGAACGAAAGCCAGGGTAGCGAAAGGGATAAAATGTTAGTCCCCATGGATAGTAATATCCATGCTTAAACTGACTATATCGGTGAAACACCTTGTATATTTCGGATATTTTTTGGTATTCTGAAATATGAGGCCAACACCGAGGGAAGTTTGTTCAAATCTTAAATCCAGTTTCAAGTTAACACCAAATCAAAAAGCAGTTTTGATAGGAACTATATTGGGAGACGGAAATATTCGACTAAAAGGAAAGTTTGCTCGTTTACATATAAAACATTCGGCAAATCAACTTTTCTTTGTCAAATATAAAAGACGAGTATTTTCAAATATTTCTACAATGGGTGTAAGTGTATTTACACAAAGAGTAGGCGAAGTCGACTACAATTTTGCTGAATTTGTTACACTTACACATCCAATTTTTTTAGAATATTATCACCTCTTTTATCCTAACGGTAAAAAGAGAGTTCCTCGAGAAATAGAGAAATTGCTTTTGGATCCTTTGAGTTTGGCAATGTGGATTATGGATGATGGCTCAGCAGAGTATGCAGGACTATCTATCCAAACCCATTCTTTTGAGCCAAATGAAGTTTCACTTTTAAGGGAAACGATTCAAAGGAATTTTGGAATTGAAACAGGAGAAAGGAAGAATAAAGGTAAAATAATTATTTATTTTCCGAAACATACAATGCCAAGTCTTAGAAATTTGATAGGCAAACATATACTTTCCGAATTAAAATATAAACTATTACCTTATTCAGAAAGAATAAACCCCGTAGAGACTGTACGTCGGGATCCGCCAAAGGCGGATTATGATACAGTCCGATCTGCATAGTAATATGTAGAGCTTTACAGAAATGTTAAAGCCACCCGCCTTAGGCGGGGAGTAACAAATTGTAGAGACCCCTGTAGTCCTGGCCGTAAACTATGCTCGCTAGCGATTTGTCCCGCAAAGGATATATCCTTTGCGAACAATTAACAGTTAATAATTTAACCAATTGACAATTTTTTCTAGATTCTGTTAAGAGTTAATTTTGTTATTTTGTTGATAGTTGCAAAAAACGATATGTTTTTTGCGGGATGAGTCGCGCAAGCTAACGCGTGAAGCGAGCCACCTGGGGAGTACGGCCGCAAGGCTAAAACTCAAAGGAATTGACGGGGACCCGCACAACCAGTGGAGCATGTGGTTTAATTCGAGACGAACCGAAGAACCTTACCTAGGTTTGACATGCTATCGTTTTATTCCGATAGAAATATTGGGAGATCCTTCGAAAGTTGGATGATAGCACAGGTGTTGCATGGCTGTCGTCAGCTCGTGCCGTGGGGTGTTCCCTTCAGTGGGGTAACGAGCGCAACCCCTGCCGTATGTTAGATTATCCATACGGGACCGCCCGAGTCATTCTCGGGAGGAAGGTGGGGACGACGTCAAGTCAGCATGGCCCTTATACCTAGGGCTACACACATGCTACAATGAAGCCGACAATGGGTTGCCAAGTCGAAAGGCGGAGCTAATCCCATCAAACGGCTTCTCAGTAGGGATTGGGGGCTGCAATTCGCCCTCATGAACGCGGAATTGGTAGTAATCGCAAATCAGCTATGTTGCGGTGAATACGTTCTCGGGTCTTGTACAAAATAAATTGCGCCTTCCGGTCATAATTTTTAGTTGGTGAAAGTCCAATACAAGAGAAATAAGCTCTTGGAAGCAAAATAACATCCATCAGCCGTGAGGCGGATGAGAAAAGGGTTAAAGTAGTAATTCTTAGCTTGAAGTTGAGACGGCTTAATAAATTGACGATCCTACGTACAGATGGAGAAGTCACTTATTAGTATTAATTTATTAAGTAATTGAGCTCAAGATAAGAATAAAGTGAAATTATGATTACGAAGGGAGATCTGGTATTGACTTTCGGATTTATTTCGGTAAAACTGAAAGTAGGAATGTATGTGAATATATCCCAATTAGATATCAGAAGTCTGCAGTGTTTATAGTACCCTCCAGTTTATTGAAGGGGAAGAAACACTACTGTTTATGAATAAGCTTAATCCAGATTATATTTGTGGCTTAGTGGATGGTGAAGGTTGCTTTTGTGTAAGCATTTCAAAGCACAAAACAAAAAGGCTTGGATTTGATCCAAGATTAATATTCGAAATTGAAATGATCATAGAAGACAAGCCTTTACTTGAAACTCTACAAACAACATTAAAATGTGGCAATATTTATATCCTTAATTATAAAAGATATGGGTGGCGTCCACATGTGAAGTTTGCAGTTAAAAGCTACAAAGATATTTCTAAAATAATTATTCCATTTTTCAGAAAATATCCTTTGCAGAGCAAGAAGAAAAAAGATTTTGAGTATTTTCGCCAAGCTTATGAAATTTTTGAGAAAAAGGAGCATTTAACCTTAGAAGGATTAACAAAGCTTAGAGAGATTCAATCAAAAATGAATCTCAGAAATAAACTAAAACAGTCGTCCGCCAGGGTACGGGAAAACCGTGTGCCCGGTGGGGAGAGAAGTTTTATTCAGCAATGAAATAACTATCTCAGAACACCGCCCGTCAAGTTAGTGAAGTTGGAGATACCCGAACCTCGATTGTATCGTGGGAAGGTAGAGCCAGCGACAAGAATTAAGTCGTAACAAGGTATCCGTTCTGGAAGGAGCGGATGGATCACCTCCTTTCTAAGGAGCGTGAATATGTCACACCCCCCCTTAAGACGTGAGTTTAGGATTATAAACCGCGTTTGTAAGATACCGACAATACAGGTACTCCTCCTTTGCATAAAGCTTCGGAGGACAAGCCATGAGGCAGAATAAAGTTCACATCAGAGTTTCAACCTTTCTTTAAGAAAGAAAGGTTGGCAAAGAAAAAATACAAATATAAAACCCGCAAAGAATTGCGGGTTTTTTTGTGAAGAGAAGTTAGAAAAGTACTATTTTTTCTTTCCGCCTCCATTATTGGAGTGGTCAGACTGGCCTGGAGGGTTTTCATTTCCGCCACCTTGGTTGTTACATGGATTTCCTGGATCACCACAATCGCGGTTTTCATTATCGTCGTCATTGTCTCCTTTTGGACCATCAGCTACTCCGTCCCCATCTTTGTCATGTCCTGGAGGTGGACAATCAGGACCGTTTCCGACACCATTATTACAATGTTCAGCAGGTTCATCAGTTGCTGTAGCAGGAGGTGTAGGCGTTATTCGAGGAGTTGGTATTGGTTGTGTTCGCACCGGTGTTACCGTTGCAGGCCTTGTTGGTGTTGCAGGAGGGGTTAAACCTGGTACTGGAGTTTCGTCATCTTCTGGTTCTTCGGTTTCTGGTATAAATAGCGAAAGAGGATTTCTTTCAGCATCACAAAGCGGTAAAAATCTTCCACCAAAAACTCTTCCTTGTTGTACACCCTCATTTTCAGGATCTAAAGAGGGATTTTCTGGATCCGGTCTGTTGTCCAACTCGTAGGCTTCAATTCTGAAAGTACCATCATTAGAAATTACCATTGCAACCAAAAAGCTGTTATCTGTGTCGACCTTGTCTACTGTTTCGTTTTCCATTCCATCTCCAGTTGTTTCTTGCTCAGGTTCAAAACTTACTTGATATACACCTTCTTCTTGCTCAACTCTTGTTGCGGCAGGTATAGAAAATGTTGAACAAGCATCGAATTTATCATTTATAGTTTGCCATCTACCATCTGTATTGCTCTCTTTTATACCTAGATAATTATCAACCAGTTCGGTAAAAAGCGATCTTCTTTGTGCTTGTACATCCTTATCAGTTACAGGGTTATCTGATCCCTGAATTCTTAAGTATTCGTCTACGTATGAAAGTAAAACAGTATCAAGGCGGCGGCCGTTTGTTAACGTCCAAGCCCTGTAGTTTCCATCTTCGCCCTTTCTTGAAATAGGGGAGATTTGGTCGGTGCCTGACTCCCATTGATCTCTTTGAAGCTGCTCAGTTGTTCGTAAGCCTGTTAGATCTGATCCTGTAAACCCAAGCCCTTGACCGCCGTTTCTCCAGTCGAAATCTAGGTCCCGATCAGATAAATCCTTTACAGGAAGACTAAGCTGCGCATACATTCTGTCCTGTTTCGTGATATGTGGGTTAGTTTCAACTTCGTTTTCTCTGCCTCGCCAGTAGCTCGCGAAAGATGCGCGACTCACTAAATTTACTCCAGTTCTTTCGTCGCCTGCATTATTTTCCAAATCGCCACCAGCAGGATAGAGGGTAATAGTGTCTAAGGACATAGGAGCAATTAACCGTGGATCGAAAGAGGATGTTATTGCTGGACCTGGATCAGTAATTTCCCTAGCCACATCAGGACGAGCGTTCGCTCTTGGGCCATTAGCAGCAATTGCTATTGACAAAGTGGAATTTGCTAGTTCCTTAAACATGGTTTTTTTGGTCTTTGCTAAAAGTATTTTTGGATGTATTTTAGCGCTACCAACTCATTTTAGCAAAAGCAAAAGAAGAATATACCAAAAATTTTACTTAATGTCAAAGGTGATAAAAATGTAAAAATTTGTCGAAAATAAAAATGCCTGGAAAATGTGTATATTAGGGTATTATTCGGTTCATATTTTTTGTAAAAAGTTGAAAAACAAAAGAGTAAGTAATTTTATCGTAAACTTAAACTAAGACCTAGATTAAGAGATATTTTTGATCTAAAATTTTAAGTCAAATTGCTCGAAAACTTGCAGAAAATATTTTTTTAGCGGGCTGACCAGTAAGCAGCCAATGCAGTTAATCCACAACAAAGAGGAATAGCGCATCCGACAGAAGTAGCAATAAAAACACTACGAAATTTTCTGCTTGTTTCTGCAGCTTCTTCATAGGCTGAGAAATAATCCATAATAAATTGCTCTTCTTCTGAAGGAGATTTCTCTAATTCTGTAGGAGGAGTCTCTGGTGTAGGCGGCGTTCTCTCCGGATTCATAATCTGATGTAATTATAGGCCTAATTGTATTCAAAATCCATTTATGTTAAATTTGTGAGTGTTCGGGTGAGCGGCTCCCCGAAGAAAGCTCGCTTTTCGCGAGGCCTACATCCTCGTCTCAAAGTGTCGCTTCTACGGGGCAGGCAATGGTAGACCTGCCTGCCGGCAGGCAGGGTGCGTTCCTGATGACAACTGAAAATTGACATATAAAATTGCGAACATAATTTGGGCGATTGGTTCAGCGGTAGAAGCACTTTAAAAGTGACTCGCCTACGGCGAGAGCTTTCTTGAGGATTTCGAAGAAATCCGTGTAGGATACATCGGGCAACTAGTTCATCGGTTAGAACGCTTACCTGATAAGTAAGAGGTGCGTGGTTCGATTCCACGGTTGCCCACACGTAAGAAAGACCCTCCTTCGCTAAAGCTATAGAGGGCAAGGGGTGGATGGTTCGTTTACCCTACGCGAAGCCAAGTCTGACTTGGCGAAGTCGAAGGGACTCCATCATCGCCCACTACTAAAAAAAATAGAATTGATCTTCTAAATTTATATTGATGACTGGAGAATCTGATAGATTATTTGGGGGTGAAAAGAGCTTTAATAAACAGCGGGAAGGCCCAGCTGAAATTCAACTTGATCTTGGGGTTGGTGAATTACAAATAATCGGGGGAGAGGGCGGCGGATATGTATCTGTTGATCTGGGAAATGGAGTCACTCTTCATGACAGAAGGACTACAACTTTGTCGGCAGTTAAGAATAACCCAGCAGAAGCATTAGAGGAGATTAATAAACCAGCATACTTAACACATTATCGACCTATAAAAGGTGGAGGAGCTTTAATTGTTTTGGATCCCTTAAGGTCTAGTCAGATAGATCAAAGCCCCTATTTAAAACTAGGAAGTGGTCAACGACCTGATGGTTGGCGGCAGACTTGGGGAAAGAAGGGTTGCCCTTATTGGATTGCAAGAACAAGAAACAGGTAATTTTAGTCTGTTGACGGTTCTTATATTTCTGTTATACTACGCATTAGTAACCCGCCCGAGGCGGAATTAGTTTTGGGGTAATAAAAATATATTACTTGATGAAAAGCCAACAAATCATTCTTAAACCACAACTATTGGTAGTCTAGTGGAAAAGTAGAATAGGCTTCTTCAAGGCGTAAATTTCCCCAAGACTTTAGTTGCACTTTTAATATCAATGGAGTGATTCGGGCCTGAAGTTTTAGACGTAAGTCGCCGACTTGATCGGACTGGCTTGAGCACCAAATTTTGTGGAAAAACTGGGCCGTTAGCTCAGTTGGCCAGAGCGCTACATTTGCAATGTAGAGGTCGCCGGTTCGAACCCGGCACGGTCCACCCTTCGACGTTGCTCAGGGTAAACCTAACTTGGTAAGTAGGGAATGGTGGTTGGCCTCCGGCTCGGAGAGCGATTGAGTTTCTTCGCGAGCCACCACTCTCTAAATACTAAGTATCGATTTTGTACTTTGACATCTGAAGAGGAAAGTATATCCCCATCAATTTTTGATGGAGGATGTAGGCTGTAAGCCCCGAATAATCTTACTTTTTGCCTTAGTTCGTTTGAACTGCGGCTTAAAGAGCGATTTGACGGGGCAAGTCTGATATTAACGCAGACAGTGGATGCCTTGGTACAAGTTGCCGAAGAAGGACGCACATGGTTGCGATAAGCGTCGGGAAGCTGCCACGAAGCTATGATCCGACGGTGTCCGAATGGGGAAACCTAATCCCACTAAACGGGATTGTTTACACTCAAAGTTTGTGCCTTCGGGTACGATATAAAGTGTAAAACGGAGACCACCTGAACTGAAACATCTAAGTAAGGTGAGGAAGAGAAATCAACTGGCCTCGCTTGACGCAAGTCTAAGCGGGCGAGATTGCCTTAGTAGCGGAGAGCGAAACGGTAAGAGCCCAAACCGCTCCGATCCTTCGGGATTGGAACGGGGTTGTAGGACTTCGACATGGGATTGTATTTGGTAGAAGAATAGCTTGGAATAGCTAACCATAGAAAGTGAAAGTCTTGTAAGCGAAATCAAATACAACCCTAGGAGTATCCTGAGTACCCCGATACAAGTATATCGGGGGAAGCTGGGGGATCCATCCTCCAAGGCTAAATACAACTTGTGACCGATAGTGAACTAGTACCGTGAGGGAAAGGCGAAAAGAAGGGCGGGACGCCCAGTGAAATAGAACCTGAAACTGTTTGCGAACAAACCGACAGAGCTGTGTACAGCTCTGAACTATTAACTTTTAACAAATTTACAAATTAACTAAATATTTTTCCGAGTTAATTGTTAACTGTCAATTTGTTAATAGCTTTGCGCTGTACATGGTAATGTCGTGCCTATTGAAGAATGAGCCGGCGAGTCATTGCGTAGCGCATAGTCTAAGTTAGCATAAGCTGACGAAGACGTAGGGAAACCGAGTCTGAAAAGGCGATTAGTGCTACGTGATGGACCCGAAACCGGGTGATCTATCCATGAGCAGGGTGAGTCCCGACGAAGGTCGGGAGGAGGCCCGAACCGTTGTGAGTTGCAATTCGCTCGGATGACTTGTGGATAGGGGTAAAATGCCAATCGAACCCGGAGATAGCTGGTTCTCCCCGAAAGGTCTATAGGGACCGTGGTCATGTAAACTTATGGGTGGTAGAGCTACTGAATGGGCTAGCGAGAGGTAACTCAAGTTAGCTCAACCAAACTCCGAATAACCATAAGAGATCCGTGACTAGACAGTCTCATCGGGCTAAGCTGATGAGGCAAAAGGGAAACATCCCAGACTCTCAGCTAAGGCCTCTAAATCGTCCATCCTACGTCCGCTTTGCGGACTACGGAGGACCCTCCATAGCCTTGTGCGAAGGAGGGCAACTAAGTTTGAAAGGAAGTCGTAAACCTAAGACAGCCAGGAGGTTGGCTTAGAAGCAGCCACCCTTTAAAGAAAGCGTAACAGCTCACTGGTTAAGGTTTGCGGCGCCGAAAATTTATCGAGGATAAGTTGCGTGCCGAAGCTAGAGGTGTAGCGAAGCTACACAACTATTAACAGTTGACCAATTAACCAATTGACAACGATTGACAATTAACCATTCGTTAATTTGTGAATTTTGTTAAATGTTAATTTGTGAATTTTGTTGATGGTTGCGTAGCTTTGCTACGCGGTAGGGGAGCGTTCCACCGTTAGTGAAGTCACACTGTAAAGTGTGGTGGAAATTGTGGAAGTGAGAATGCCGGCATGAGTAGCGTACTAGAGAGGTGAGAATCCTCTCCACCGAATACCCAAGGTTTCCGTCGCGAGGTTCGTCCTCGACGGGTTAGTCGGTACCTAAGACGAGGCCAAAACGGCGTAGTCGATGGACAACTGGTCAAAATTCCAGTACTTACCTTGAATCGCCAACGTCGTGCATGGCACGAAGGACGTAAGGATTAAAAGAATAAGTGATAAGTCTTAAGAGAAAAGCCTTATTTGTTATATTTTGTATTTATTGTTTTTTGGAGACTATTCATTTATTACTTTATATTTTTATTTCTTTCGCGCTGTGTGCGATGAGCTGGGGGCTGACTGAACAGGATGTATGATGTCCCGATGTGATATCGGGATGTAAGTTGCAAGATAGTGGCAGCAGGAAAATCCGCTGAAACGATTAATCAAGCAATAATGCAAACCCTAGTCATTGATTGGGGGATTTCATCACATTCAGTTCACAAGAAAAGGCTCGCAGTGAGATTCAAGATAAGCCGTACCGCAAACCGACACAGGTGGGTTGGTCGAGAAGACTAAGGTGAGCGAGAGAAAGAGGTTCAAGGAATTCGGCAAAAAAACTGGACGTAAGTTCGCAAGATGTCCTGCCATGTACCATGCGCAAGCTTAGGTACGTGGTTGCAACAAAAGATTGCTAATCGACTGTTTATCAAAAACACAGGTCCGTGCAAAGGCGAAAGCCAAAGTATACGGGCTGACGCCTGCCCAGTGCCGGTAAGTTAAGGGGATCGGTGCGTAGCACCGAGGATATTAGGATTTCAAGATGATAGTGAGTAGTCAAATTTTTTTAAGACTATTCACTAAAATCCTATCATCTTAGTATCTTCAGTGCTACGCGCTGTGAACTGAAGCTCCGGTAAACGGCAGCAGTAACTATGAAATAGTCGTAGTTCTAAAACCTAGTCATGTACCAGAATAAATACGATACATGATGGTGAACTGAACTTTGTTATAGTTCACCACTATATGCTGGAATATCCGTACTGTAGTTAATTTCAAGTAGAATGAACTTAACGAACAGTTGAAGTATCTGACGCTACCATTTAAAATGGTAACAATGCGTTCAGTGCGGACAATCAGCAGGAAAGGCCTTCAAAAATTTCTAATTACTAATTTCTAATTAACCTAAATAATTACCCAATTTTGAAATTAATAAATTGGTGCTTTTTTAGAAATTAGAGCAATTAGGTCAATTAGTTATTATTGAGGGAATCCCCAGAGACTATACGCTAGGGTACATCCGTTTACGAATGTACATGATATAGTCCGACCCCTATAGCGATATAGGGAACCGTAATCAATCGGTCTAAAGTAACAATGTGAACTGTTCTACGGTAGCGAAGTTCCTTGTCGGGTAAGTTCCGACGCGCACGAATGGCGTCACGAGTTAGCAACTGTCTCGAGCCTCTACTCGGCGAAATTGCGGTGGCTGTGAAGACGCGGCCTACTTCCACCAGGACAAAAAGACCCCGTGGAGCTTTACTGTAGCTTGGCATTGTCTTGTGCGTGTCAATTGTTTAGCGTAGGAGGGAGCTTGTGCTTTGCACAAAGGATGTTAGGATTTTAGAATGATAGTGAGCAGTCAAAAACAAAAAAAGACTATTCACTGAAATCCTGTCATCTTATCATCTTTCGCGCAGAGCGCGAGCATCACTGAAACACCTCCCTTTGGGACGTGGCAAGACTGACCCAATGATCCTGCATACGGATCAGGAGACAGTGCTAGGTGGGCAGTTTTACTGGGGCGGTACCCTGCCAAAGAGTAACGCAGGGGCACAAAGGTTGGCTTAGTACGGATGGACATCGTACCTAAATGTGTAAAGGCATAAGCCAGCTTGATAGTGAGAGCTACGGCTCGAGCTAGTGCGAAAGCAGGTCTTAGTGATCCTCCGCAACCTATTGGACAGGTTCGGAGCTTAACGGATAAAAGCTACCCCGGGGATAACAGAGTAGTCGCACCCGAGAGTCCATATCGACGGTGCGGTTCGCTACCTCGATGTCGGCTCAGCGCATCCTGGGGCTGGAGAAGGTCCCAAGGGTCGGTCTGTTCGCCCGTTAAAGCGCTACGTGAGCTGGGTTCAGAACGTCGTAAGACAGTTGATCCCGATGACATATCGGGATGACAATGAGCTGTCTTTCCTATTGATATTTTGAACCTTTCAATTGAACTGTGAAAAAGAGAACTCTGTAAATATAGGATCCCAACCAGTTGGGAATAAATCTAGCTATATGCTGGAAACTCCGAGAATCTTGTGCTACCTTAAATTAAGGTGATAAAGCAACAAGTGCGGACAATCAGCAGGAAAGGTCAAATAGGTTTAATTAAATTTATTAAAATCGGATTAATATTAGTTGTATTTTACTTAATTGTAGATTGGATATTGAATAGGATAAGTGGTCCAAACGAATTATCTGATCTCGCTTTAAGAAAGATGACTTCAATTTTAATCTTGTGGATTATAATGTATTTTGTTTACAAAATAGTTCATAGAATTTACAAATCTTAACCTTTTTGAAATCCTCAACGACTATACGCCAGACCCTGAGTTAATCGAAGGGAAGATATAGTCTGATCTCCATGGCGACATGGAGGGTTGAAGAATCGTTCAGCCGTAAAAACAGACGTAATTTCATTTTTAATTTTCAACTGTAATTTTGCATTTTGAATTTTAAATTTTGATTTAATAATGTCGGACTCTATCCGGTGGAAGCGTTCGAGTCTTGAAGGGAGCTGGCCTCAGTACGAGAGGACCAGGCTGGGGGAATCCCTGGTGTGCCGGTTGTCGCGTCAGCGGCAACGCCGGGTAGCTACATTCCCACGGGATAACCGCTGAAAGCATCTAAGTGGGAAGCCCACCCTAAGATTAGGACTCGTGTCGTGCAGAGCACGAAGGATACAAGGATTAAAGATTAAAGGAATAAATGATAAGTCAAAGGACTATTCACTAATTCTTTTAGTCCTTATTCTTGTGTTTTTCGCGCTTTGCGCGACGAAGACCCCGAGAAGAAGACTCGGTAATTCCGGCAGGCGGTGGAAGCCCTGTAAAGGGTTAAGCCTACCTGATTCGGATTGGTTGATTTCAAACTTTTACAGCCTTCGTATTCGGTTTCTCTCATTTGAGAGGGCTCGGATACGAAAGGTTTTCCTCTTCAGATTTCAAGGAGCAAATTTAAATTTGCGACAAATCCGCCGACCAGCCGCTCTTTGGGTCGTATACGAACAGTATTGAAAAGACCCAAAGTAAGGCTAGGCGGAAGGGAGCAAGATTTTGTGCTTAGGATTCCGGTCTCGATAGCGGAGTGGTACAACCTGATCCCATTCCGAACTCAGAAGTTAAACGCTCCTGCGCCGACGATAGTATACCGGCAACGGTATGCGAACATAGGTCAAGGCCGGAATTCTGAGCACAAGGCAAAGCTTGGTAGCACACCCGCCCGCAGCACCTAAGCGCAGCTTTGGCGGGCGCGGTCGCCAGGTCTAACTCTTGCTCCTTTTTTTGTGATTTTCAATTTTGGACAAATATTTTTGGCAAAATTATTGACAGATAGATTTTTGATTGCCAAACTTAAGCAATGGACTTCTTTTTAGTTGTCTTATTTCCGGCGATTGCAGCACTTTTGATATACACCCTTTCATTATCCTTTTTACTAGCTTCATTCCTGTTCTTTGGAGTACCCGCTATTTATTTGTCGTTCAGAAAGCCGCAGATTGTTAAGAAATCTTTGTTATTTACAGTACTGATTGTTTCAACGGTTTCATGGGTGCTTGATCACATGGCGTTTTTGGATAAAACATGGTTCGTAGATGAAAGTGCTTTGAGATTACTGGGAGGGACTATTCCTATTGAAGACGTGATTTTTGGTTTTTTCTGGGCTTATTATGGTGTCGTATTCTGGGAGTATTTCTTGGATCATGATAAAAATAAGTACCGGTTTGATCCGCGAACCCGATATTTAATAGTGTTTTTGGGCGTAGCGCTCAGCATCTTTTTTGCCCTGTATTTTCTCGACTCTCCATGGCTAGTCCAACCTTACTTTTATTTGAAATTCGGGTTGACAGTTTTAGTTCCGCCCATACTCTTTGCGGTACTTAAGTTTCCTCGACTCATTCGAAGGCTTGCTGCAATTGGGATATACTTTTTCTTTCTGTCCTTAGTTGGAGAGCATATCGGTCTAACTTTAGGCCACTGGAGGTTTCCTGGTAATAATTACATTGCTACCGCTACTCAAGCAGGTCAGTTAATACCTTGGGAAGAAATTATATTTTGGTGGGCTCTTGGAGTTCCGGGGTTAATTTGTTGGTATGAACTCTTCGTCGATGACAGGAAATAGTTAAACACACTTTCTAACTCATTGTTAATTTAATTATTAAATATATAATACATATCTATCTTAAACTTTTATATCGTCTATGAGTATTTCAGAGTTAGTAGATGGAAGAAGGTTGGGTAATTATGTTAACGGAGCAGGTAGACTAGCTGCTACCATTATCCAACACCCAGAAATTTTTACCTCTGGTGGGAAAACTCCTATCACGGCCTCGATAGATATAGCTGCTAATTGCAACCTTCGCTGCAAGCATTGTTTTCTCTATGGTAAAGAACATGAACTCGCGGAGGTAGAAGATGAAAGATTTCTCGATCAGGTAAAAAATTTTAAGCAAGAACACCCAAGTATCTTTCATTCTAACTGGCTTGGCGGCGAACCTTTGTGGCGAAAAGAACTTTTAAGAAAGGCGGTAAGATTATTTCCCATTAACTGGGTAGTCACTAATGGTACTATTCCTATAGACGGGGAATGGTACAACACTGCATTTTTTATTTCTATCGATGGAACTCGAAAAATTCACAATCAAATCCGTCAGCCATGGAAAGCTGGGTCTTCTCAATACAGCGTATATGATAGGGCTAAACACACAGCCAATTCTGCCTCTGCGCCGACTTTTGTGCATACAACAATTAATCAACTTAATGCCCACACAATACCTGACTTGGTAAATGAGTGGAAAAATGATACTACAGTTGGCGGATTTCAGTTTAGTTTACACACGCCACAAAAAATTAGAACTAGAGAAAGTGGAATGAGCCCGATTGATGAAAGACTGTTTCTTCAACCTGAAGAGCGAAGTCAGGTAGTCGGAGTACTGCATGACTTAAAGGATCAGTATGGTAATTTCGTTCTTATGACACATGGCCAGATAGATTTACTTTCTCCGGATGCGCAGTTGGTTGCATACGGGAAAAATTGTCCGCTTCCTGATATGGTGGTGTCAGTCGATTCCCAATTTCAGCAAAAAAGTCCTTGTGTAATGGGCCCCGGGATGGATTGTAATAAGTGTGGTTGTATAGCACCGACAATGACTCATCAATGGAAAAATGGCGATGTTGGGTCTTTTCTCCTAAACGCGGGGACTTTCTTCAAACCTCCACAAAGGAATGAGTAAAAGTATTGACCTAAAAATTGTTTAGTTGTTTATTCAAGTAATTAGTTTTATAATATTCCAGTTAAATAGAGAGGTGGTTATGTTAAGTGGATTCGAAATCTCAATCAAAAGCTTCAAAATCTAAACCTTCAAAAAGGGAGGCTCAAACTATGGGAGAACTTCTTTCGATGTATGGAGGAAGTGGTTTCTCACATTCCGTTGGTGATAGGGTACGAGGAAAAATCCTTTCGATCGATGGTGCAAAAGTCGTTATTGATATTGGCGGAAAAAGCGAAGGAATGGTTGCAGAGAAGGCTTTTAAAGAGGCCGAAGAATTCATAAAAACATTGAAAATTGGAGACGAAATTGAGACAACTGTACTTGTACCGGAAACAAACGAAGGCTTTACAATTCTTTCATTAAGAGTAGCATCAGAAAATTCACTCTGGGGTAAGATTCAGGATGCAAGTGAGAAAGCAACACCAATAACTGTGGAAGGACTGGGAGTAACTTCTTCAGGCGTTACAGTTAACTTAAATGGCCTAACCGGTTTCATTCCCATGTCTCAGTTGGGAAAAGTAACCTCACAAAATCCTCAAGCTCTGATTGGCAAAAAATTTCAAGCAGTTGTCATCGATTACAGCAGAAACATTAGGAAGATGGTTCTATCCGAAAAAGAAGTAACCGAAGCTGGAGAGATTGCACAAGGTCGTACTGCTTTAAAGGAAATTAAAGAAGGACAGGAATTTGAGGGAGAAGTAACTACGATATACGATTTTGGTGCTTTTGTAAGAATTTGGACCAAAGGTCCATCTAGTCCAAAGGACCATCAACCTTTGGTTGAGTCCTCTGGACGAGAAGTACCGTTAAAAGGAAAAGTTAAAGCTAATATTCCACTTGAAGGTTTAGTACACGTTTCGGAACTTTCTTGGGAGAAAATTAGCGATCCGGGAAGTGTTGTTTCAGTTGGACAAAAAGTGAAGGTTGTAGTTGTTGGAAAGAAAAACGATAAACTGGCATTTTCTATTAAACAAAGAGAGAAGGATCCTTGGGATGAGGTAGCGACGCATTATACAAAAGACAAGAAAGTTGAGGGAGTTGTTTCTAAATTAACCGATTTTGGAGTATTTGTTAGTCTTGAGAAGGGTGTAGAAGGGCTAATCCATATTACGAAGATTCCTCCGGAAAAGAGTTTTTCCAGAGGAGATAAAGTACAAGTGTATATTGAAGAAGTTGATGCAAAAGCACGAAGAATTTCCCTAGGCCTTATACTCACTGCAAAACCTGTCGGTTACAAGTAATAACTCAAGCTACCTTACCTCTTTGTTGTTTCTTTCAGGCGCCTTTGATACTCTTCTTATTGATGAAGACAGTTTCACTTCTACCTTTTTTTGTGCTCACCACAATATTCTTATCAAGAATAATTGCATATTTAGTATTTCCAGTTATATTGGAACACGATGAAATAGTTGTATCAGAAATAAGTAAACTTCCTTTTGGAGAACTTTTGGAAACTGTTGCAGCAGAACCGCATCCGCCTGGGTTTTATCTACTTCTGAAGGCAATCCCATTTGAGGAAAAAAATCTTGTTAAAATTTTCCTTTCGGTCATCGGATTTTTTTTATTTACAGCTTCGCTTTTGGTTTGCTATAGAAAAGGTTTAGCACAAAAGTACGGATTTACTTTCGGATTAAGCCTTTTTTTGGCATCGAACCTTGTTGTGAGTGTTTTTTCCACACTAAAACAGGATATTATTTCCTTTCCCTTACTTTTGATCTTATTTTTCCTTGCAATATATCTTTTAGAGAAAAAGAAATTTGATATTAAGTCGTTACTATCCATTCATATTCTCTTAGTTATTCTTCTTTTCTTGGGTTATATTGCCTATGCCGTAGGACTTCTTCTAATCTTGTTGGTAACGGTTTATTACTATAAAGAAAAGATTCCGAAACTTCTTTTTGGATTTCAACTTTCGGTTTTGTTATTTTACATAATATTTTTTGGCTTTGAACAGATCCTTATTAATTCCGGAAGACTTGAGTGGATAAGAGGTGTGGAGAATAGTTTCGTCCATTCAGCCTCAAGATTTCTTACTGGAATGGTACCTGAGAGTTTGTCGATTGATGTGGTACTTTTAACTTTTTTCACTTTTCTTCTAGTTGGTTTAAGGCATATTTCCAAAATTAAAAAGAAGGAAGTTGGGTTTGGTTTGGCAATAATTTTTCTGATACTTTTCTTTTCCGCTTACGTTACAAGAAGTTTTGTTCGTGAACGATACACGATGTTTCTTTTTTTTCTATCTTCCCTTATCTGGGGTTGGGGAATAGCTGGGATTTCAAGAAAGTATAAGTTTCTTGTGCGAACAATTCCGTTTTTTATAGTTACACTATTGTTATTTAATATCTTACTCTTTACGTTCCAAAGAAAAGTTTTTGCAAAGAAAACAAAAGAACTTGACTCGATTCTAATAGAGAAATCGGAAGGTAAAAATATTGGCCTTTTATTTGAACACCCGACAATCGCTTTTACGTATAAAAAAGAACATAACCTTGGTAAAAATATAGTGCCTATTAACGTCTTTTCTCCAGGACTTTCAGAGAAAGATTTGGTCAATAGGAAATTTCTTTTAGCCGAAGCTAACTTTAATAACGTAAGTCAGAAAGATATAAAAGATAGGTTTGGAAAACTAAACCTGGATGGCTACTTTTATCTTTTTAGTAACCGCGAAAACGAAACTTTTGATCGAGAACGTCTGGTTTTCCGACAGATTGAAGTTTCTTGTAGAAAGTCTTTGGTATACCCTTTCGGGGGTTCAACAACTCTTTATCTTTTCGAAGAGTGTGATTTTGACTAGCCTGATGTGAAGTATGGTACACTTTGCCCATGGTTAGGACTAGATCTCAATACGTCTGCCAGTCCTGCACAATCTTAGCACTCGGCTTTTGGGAACTATTCGTTCACGCCTCGTGCTGCGATCTGGCAGGATTTCCACACAAAAGGAGGGAAAATGCCTAAAACAAGATCCTCTTTCGTGTGTCAACAATGTGGGTATTCACAAGTTGGGTGGGCGGGGAAATGCCCAAATTGTGACTCATGGGGAAGTTTGGTTGAAACTGTAATCGAAGCTTCTTCTGTCAGAAAAAAAAGTGGGGTTGGTGGAAAAAAAACGCAACCTTTATCTTTACCTTCAATTGAAGTAAAAAAGACTTCAAGAACAACAACAAAGATTTCTGAACTCGATAGAGTACTCGGGGGAGGGCTTGTAACCGGTCAGGTGGTTCTATTGGCAGGGGAACCCGGAATTGGGAAATCAACCATTCTGCTTCAGCTTGCTTCAAACCTTTCGGATGCAAAATCAATAGTTTTATATGTAAGCGGGGAAGAATCAGCCCAACAAGTAGCAATTAGAGCTCAAAGACTAGGGATTAAAAATAGGTTTTTGAAGTTTTTTGAGGAGACTGATACTGATGCAGTTGTGGAATCAATAGATGAGCTTATATCAAGTGGTCAGCCGTTAAGCGCAATAATAATTGACTCAATTCAAACAATGGCGACGATTGAATTGTCAGGAATGGCGGGATCAGTTGGTCAAGTGCGAGAAAGTGCTTTCAGGCTCGTACGCTTAGCCAAGGAAAGAAATGTTCCGGTTTTTATAGTCGGGCATGTAACAAAGCAAGGTTCAGTTGCTGGTCCTGCGGTACTGATGCATATGGTTGATACAGTACTTTGGTTTGAAGGAGATAAAAGCTTAACCCTTCGCTTGCTCAGGGCAGTTAAAAACCGTTTTGGACCAACAGATGAAGTCGGAATTTTTACAATGGAAGACAAAGGGTTGGTTTCACTAGATGCTCCAGAGAAGATTTTTCTTACATCAGAAAAAAAGAGTGTTCCTGGAAGCGTTACGACGTCAATTCTTGAAGGTACGAGGCCGCTTTTGGTCGAAATTCAGAGTTTGGTTGTTCCAAGTCGCTTGCCGTTTCCAAAAAGAATAGCCCAAGGTATGGATCCAAGACGCCTTGAACTTATGTTGGCAGTTCTTATAAGGCGTGCAGGACTTCCACTATATGAATATGATTGTTT
>Ga0155836_110_pt3 | contig 26175 bp, 33 predicted proteins | sample RifCSPlowO2_01_FD_107490 | JGI IMG/M metagenome (GOLD analysis project Ga0155836, IMG submission 107490) | Candidatus Woesebacteria bacterium RIFCSPLOWO2_01_FULL_39_10 | reverse complement strand
TACAGGAACCCTTGCAGATAGATGGTGGGGGAGGTCTGCATATAACGATTGCTCGTTGGATAACTCCAAGTGGTTTTTGGGTCAACGATGGTGGATTAAAACCCGATGTTGAAGTTGAAGATAATCCGGATACGACTGAGGACGAACAGCTTAATAAGGCCATAGAACTTCTCAGCCAAAATTAAGAAACTTTTCATAATCTAAATAGAGACAAGTATGGGGGATGAAATCACACAAAAAGTAGAAGAGAAAAGTAAATTAACCTCAAAAGGCATAGCAATAGGTATTGCGATTGTCATCCTACTTCTGTCTTCTGCATTAGGAGGGGCAATAGCTGATAGGTTATTTGTTATTAAGCCACTTGATTATTTTGTCAAGAGAGCTGAAAACTCTGCAACCGGTGGGGCTTTACAGCAAAGAGTATTGAATGAAGAGTCTGTTGTTATTGAAGTTGCAGATAGAGTTTCTCCATCTGTAGTAACTGTTGCTATTGTTGAACCTCAGCGAAGGATACTTGAATTTAATCCTTTTGGAGGAGGGTTCCAGTCCCGAATTGAAGGAGGAGAACCTCAAGATATCGGAAGCGGCTTTATCGTTTCTTCCGACGGGCTGGTTATAACTAATAAACACGTTGTTTCAGATACGGGGGCTGAGTATGAAGTTATTACAAAAGACGGGAAAGAATATAAAGTTCAGACGGTAAGCCGAGATCCATCAAATGATCTTGCCGTTCTTAAAATTGACCCGGCCGGCGGTAATTTAACACCTGTTGAATTAGGTGATTCGGGAAATTTGAAAGTTGGGCAGTTTGTTGTTGCCATTGGAACTGCTTTGGGAGAATTTAGACATACAGTAACAACAGGAGTAATTTCAGGTCTTGGTCGTGGAATTACAGCAGGGAGCTCCTTTGAGGGGTTTGTCGAAAGACTTGATGATGTAATTCAAACTGACGCGGCAATTAATCCTGGAAATTCAGGGGGACCATTACTTAATTCAGGAGGGCAAGTTATTGGAGTTAATGTTGCTGTTGCTCAGGGAGCCGAAAACATCGGTTTTGCAATCCCGATAAATATTGTTAAAGACGCGCTTAATGAGTTCAACCGCTCCGGAAGTTTTGCTTCAAAACCATTTCTTGGTGTTCAATATCAAATGGTTGATGAAGAAACAGCAATATTAAATAAAGTGGTTCAAGGAGCTTATGTAGTTGAAGTAATTGAAGGATCTCCTGCTGAGTCTGCAGGAATTGAACCGGGAGATATTATTACGAAGTTTGACGGAGAGGATGTTCGAGACACGAATGGGGGCTTGGCTGATTTAATTTCTAAGAAAAAGCCCGGACAAAGTGTATCAATCGAAGTCTGGAGAGATGGCGAAACGCTTCAACTTTCCACAAATCTTTCTGAGTTTAGCGAGTAGTTACTTCTTGTCAGTACAAGTTTCACATATTATTATTGCTTAATGAATAAAAAAGATCCTTTTGTTACCAAAAGCATGTTGGACCAAGCAGTTGACGCAATTCTGGAAGGGATTAGTAGGCTCGTTGAGGATACAAAAAAAGAGCTCAGAGGAGAGATAAGGGATGTAAAGGTAGAGCTAGGGGATTTTAAAAGTGAAGTAAGGACAGAATTAAGATATGTTAAAGACGAAATCAGAGGTCTAACGGTAGAACTTTCAGATGCCCCCTCAAAAAAAGAGTTTAATGAATTGAAAAGAAGAGTAGATAAATACAACCCTGCAAGTTAAATTATAATCTGTGCGATCTGCCTGAACCGGCTGGCAGCGAAATCCTTCAACTCACAGCAGATCTTTCTGAATTTCCTGAATAGACTTAGTTAAGGAATACCCGGTGTTAGAACCTACTCAACACCCGGTGTTAGGAAACGATTTATTATAAATGGTGAAAACTTAAATATTTTTTGTAAAATAGGGATGGATGAGAAGAAGAGGAAAAAAGATAACACCGGAAGGTAGGTCGGAGATAGATCGGGAACTAGCGGTCTTGTTAAGTGGCGGTGAAGCTATAACAAGACAGCAGATAAGGTCCACGGTGGTAGCTCATAATGTTGGTATCTCGTACGTAGACAGAGTGGCAGGCGATATCGTATCCGGTGCTTTTGAAGATCGGACCGGAATTACTGTGGGATGTAGAGAGCACAACAATACACAAATATTTTTCGTTGAAGGTAATTGTCCGAATGAAGAAGTTGAGGGGGGTTATGGATTTATTAGACGATGAACGATCGGTCAAAAGTTTTGCATATAGTTTAAATAAGGAAGGGTCTTGGGGTGTGGAGAGAAATGGTTGGTAAACTTTGTAATGAAGATTTTACTGGCAGAAGTATACTACAAGTTTTCAAAATACCAACATTAATTGAATTGTAAAAATTAATTTACAAAAGAAGTCAGAACTTTTATGCTCCCGCCTTAACTTGAGTAGAAGTAGGAAGAGGTTGTGCTTCAACTGTTGTTGCATTTGCTTCAACCTGAGGAGCATGTCCGTTTGAGCCGTTTGAACCACTTCGATCAACTCGTCCATCATAACGAATTCTATTTGCAGGATTATTCAGGTCAATAAGAGGTGTCATTTGATTTCTAGCCGCTTGGAGGTAACTTTCTCTAGGCTCTCTTTCGTCTGGCCTTGCGTCAGGATTGGCATGCCTTACATATACAAAATTTAATTGTGGTTTTTCTGGTCTTCTATCTGGATCCATAATTTCCCCTTGTGTGATTTATTCTAGCTGATATTTTTCGTCATGTCCAGTAGTTTATCTAAATTCCCATCAACAATTGCTTCCAGGTTACCAAATGATTTGTCAATCCTGTGATCTGTTACCCGATCTTGTGGGTAATTATAAGTTCTAATTTTTTCTGCCCTCATTCCGCGGCCAATAGGGGAGCGATAATCGGCAATTTCAGCCATTTTTCTTTCTTCCTCTTTCTCCCAAAGTTTGGCACGAAGAAGATCAAGCGCAATTTCGCGATTTCTTTCTTGGAATCTTTCTTCTTGAGCCGTAACTACAATTCCTGTAGGTTTGTGAATTAATCTAACTGCAGTGGATACCTTTTGAACATTTTGTCCTCCTTGACTTGAAGCTCTGAAAAATTGCCAATCTATATCGCTGGGGTTTACGTTAACTTCAGACTCCTTAATTTCAGGCAAAACGGCAACCGTTGCGGTTGATGTGTGAATCCTTCCTCTTTTTTCGGTTGTTGGAACCCTTTGAACTCTATGGACGCCGGACTCATTTTTTAAAAGTTCAAAAACATTGAAACCTGAAATTGCAATCGTTAGCTCATCTATTGAAGAAGTCTTCCAGCCACGGCGAATAGCGAAGCGTAAATACATTCGGGCAAGATCTTTTGCCCAAATTTTCGCTTCATCTCCGCCTGTTGCGCCGCGGATTTCGATGAACACTTTTTGAAAATTATCATTCATAAAATTATGGGTACAAGAAAGAGTTAAGAATCGGCTAATTTTTCTTCCTTGATTCTTTTCGAAGCTCTGCCAAAGTATCTGGTCGTTCCAGTTCACGCTGAATTTTGCGCTCTTTTTTCAATTTGCGTTTTTCTGTCTTTGATAATACCTTCGTGTCTACTTTAGTTAATCGTGCGCGGAAAGCATCAACACGTCCTGCAGTATCAACGTATTTCATTTGTCCGGTATAAAAAGGATGGCAGTTGTAGCAGACCTCAACTTCGATCTTCGGAACTGTCGCACCAACGGTAAATTTGTTACCGCATGCGCAAACTACTTCGGCCTGGTACCATTGTGGATGAATTTGAACTTTCACAAAATATCTATTTTCTAGCTAGGTTGTATTATACCGCCTCTTTTTACCAAATTCTATACGATCAATTTATTTGGCCAAGCTATGCTTATATTCGGCAATTACAAGACCAAATGCGATTATTATCGCACCAATAATAAATGAGGTAGATAAACTTTCTCCAAGCCAAAAGATTGCCAGGGGAATTGTAAATAAAGGTTGTAGATAGTTAAAAAGTACTGCTTCAGAAACTTCAATAGTTTTCTGGGCTCTAACATAAAGGTAATATGCCAGATTTCCCGACAGAAGTGCCATAAACCAGACTCCAAGATGGTACTTCAAAGGCAAAATTGTAATGGAACTTATCAGGTTTTCAAAACCGTAGACGAAAATTGCTATAGGTATTACCGTTACTGCACCCACTATAAATGCCAGGTTTGTAAGATTTGACGATTTTATTTTGTATTGTACAGCTTTCTTTGCCATGAGTATGGATCCAGCATCAGCCAAAAGAAAAATTAAAAGTAATATATTTCCTGTGAGCTGTAGATCTGATGAAGACTTGAAAATTGGGAAAAATGAATTAAAAAGAACTCCTACTAAAACTATAGATATTCCAATTTTCTCTCTGTGGGTAATATGATCGCGGAAAAAATAGACACCTCCTATTGTAACCAGGAGAGGTCCGCCGACACCGATCAGAGTCAAATCAAGTACTGTAGATTTATCAAGACCAAAAAAAAGTATTCCTAATCCAATAGGAACTGCCAAAAGTCCGTAAAGCAAGGCAAAAGGAAGATGTGCTTTTAATTGGTTAAACTTTTTACCTTTTTTTACTTTAACTGCAAAAAAGGCGATTGAGAAAATTGCTGCAATTGCAAATCGGTAAGCTAAAAAAGGTAGAGGATCAATGCCTTGGAGCGTGAATTTTATAATAGGACTTGCTGCACCCCAAATAATAGCAACGGCAAGAAGAAAGAAGTAAGACTTGAGCCGGTGTGGATTCATGCGTTAGTGACCAGACTTAGTAGTTTGCAGCTTTTTCACTAAATCTTCTAGTTTTACGTCTTCCTGGTGACCGGTTTCAAGATCTTTTAGAATTACAGTATTCGAATCTTTTTCCTTTGGTCCAACTACAATAAGCCACTTAAGTCCTTTTTTATCCGCATATTTGAGCTGTTTTTCAAGCTTTGTATTTATATCCGGAAAGATCTCGACTTCAACTCCTTTTTCTCGAAGAGTTGTGGAAACTTGCGCCGAGATTTCAACTTCCGAAGGTGAGAAAACTGAAACCAGAACTCCGCGTCTTTTATTTTCATCAGGGAAAAGCTTAAATTGCTCCATTGCTTCCAAAGTCCTGTCAAAACCGAGACCAAATCCTACGGCAGGAACTGCTAATCCTGATAAAGATTCAACCAATTTGTCGTAACGCCCGCCTCCAAGTACTGAACCTGCTTTATATTCATCGATTTTTACTTCAAATATTAATCCCGTATAGTAGTCTAATCCTCTCGCGAGTCGAGCCTGGAAAATAAGGCGATTTTCTTCGACTCCTAAAGATTTGCAATAGTTTATTACAGACAGGATATTGTCATTAGGTTTTGACTCATTTAGATGATGAAATAAATGATTTATCGATTCCTCTTTAAGCCCGATTTCTTTTAAATCGCTCCCAACTTCTTCTTCGGTTTTTCTGTCAAGCTTATCGATTTCACTAACTGTTTTAAACTGCAAAGCGTCAGGAATGGAAGCAAATCGCATTAATTCGAAAAGGATATTTCTGTCGTTTATATAAATTTTGTAGTTTGAAAAACCTAAACTTTTATAAATGAAGTTAGTTAGGGCTATAATCTCGGCATCAGCAAGCGGTGATGAAGTGCCGTAAATATCTGCATCACATTGTAAGAACTCTCTATATCTACCTGATTGAGGCTTATCGGCTCTCCAGGCATTTTGGATTTGGTAGCGGCGAAAGGGCATTGGAAGATTTTGTTGGTAGGTTGCAAGTATTCTGGCAGTCGGAACAGTTTGATCGTATCTTAAAGCCACATTCCTACCGCCATTATCCTGAAACTTGTACATCAATTTGTCGCCTTCATCTCCGTATTTCCCAAGCAAGAGCTCCTGGTATTCAAGAGCTGGGGTTTCAAGCGGTTCGAAGCCAAAAAGCTCGAAGACCTCTCTTAACTTGTCTATCAGATACTGCCTTTTTTTAGCTTCCTTAGGTAAAAAATCCCTAAAACCCTTGAGAGTTTGGAGTTTTGTATTATCCATGCCTAATAAATGATAACAGTAATTATTTGATTAGACAATTTTTGTACATTAGATAATGGATCGTCCTCAATTCTTCTCATGCCCTGAATGGTAACCCTGAAGGAAATTTAGACTTGTGATTGAATCTGAAGTTTTTTCTCGACTTTAGTTACGCGTTTTTCCAGCTTGTCGTGTTCATCCCGAGTTGGCGTGTCATCTTCAAGGAAGGCTACACTTTTCCCTATCATATCCAGACGTTTGTTTACTGACTTAAATCCCTCCCTCATTTCATTTCTTAGAGAATTTTGCCCCACCACCATTTCTTTACGAAGTACTGCCTGACCATCAATAAGAGTTTGAAGCATTTTTGTTGAATTCATTAAGAAATTATTGCAAAAGTGCGAACTTTATTCAATGGTATCTTTCTGTATATTTCTAAAACAATAGGAGTTTGTCGAAAAATTTTGAAATAAACTTTGTTAACTATCCTTGTTAGCTAAGACGAGCAGAAACTTACAACCGAAGGTATATTGAAGTTTTCCTATCTTTACAATCTCTTCCGGGACTTCTGATTCGACCATTTTAAGAGAATAGTTTGGAAGAAGTTTCTTGAGAAGTTCCTTTGCCTCTTTGATTGTGTAGCTTGTTTCATTCTCTTTGTTCTTTAATTTCCCACTGGGAAGAATTCTTTTAATATCTGTAGCAAAATCAATAAAAACATTACCCTTTGGTTTTATCACTCTGTCAATTTCTTTGAAAATCTTTGTTAGTTTCTCTTTGGGGAAAAGGTGGAGCGTCCCTGTTGAGAAAACTCCATCGAAAAATTTACTTTTAAAAGGAAGGGGATCCAGAATATTAAATACCTTGGTTTTGAGTTTTTTCTTAAGATTGTCAGGAGTATTAGCACGAAGTTTTTCCAAAGCCCCAGGATCCAAGTCAGTCGCAACCACCGCAGAAGCTTTCTCAAGCAAAAAATTATTATATCTTCCATCTCCTGCAGCCAAATTCATCCATTTACCATTAAATTCGGTTTTTCTCATTACTTCCAAAGTTTCTTTATCACCCTCGCCCCAAATGGATGGTTTACCGCTCGAGAGATAGTCAATTCCTTCGGTGAAAATATATCTCTTTTCGTTGGAAGTTAAAGTCTTGGCTTTCTTCATCCACTTTATTATATGTTTTTCCAGCAAAAAATGGAGTTTGGCGAAAAATTCCCTGTGATACAGACTCTTTATTCTTCAGAAGTAAAAACACTTTTTCGGACAAGGTGTAATTTTCCAAACTTTTGCAGCTTCCAGAACTTTCAACCTCTGATCGTGTTCTTGGGTTTCTTCGTTAACAACCGCTTTCAAGCGGGTGCTATAAACTGTCGCTCAAAGCGACACCAAGACCGTAAGGTTTTGGTATAGTTTCTATTCCTGAGTGAGAATATTGATGGGTGTCGAATTCTTCCCTCATATCTTTAATTTCACCAACAATTTCTTCTTTAATTTCAAGAAGCTCGCTTTTAAGTTCCGTTTTAAAATCCGTTAGTGTTTTTACTAAGTATTCCTCTGTGACCAATTTACTTTTTACCATGGACTAATAATGCTTCGTGCAAACTCTACTGTCAATAACTTGTTATTCTTCTGGAGAGGGGGTAGGGGAGGATTTAGAAGTAACCTGAATTGTACGTATAGAAACTATTATTCCGTTAACTTCTCCCGCGGCGATTATAGTATCTCCAGGGGACAATTCATCCAGGTCAGGTCCTTTCCATCTTTTGGGAAATTCAAGCTTAAACTCTTTTTGTTTTTTATCAACAATTGTGGCCTCTTTTTTGCCGACAACAACAACCTTACCAAAGATGGCCTCTCTTTTCGGCGTTTGAAGAGCCTCTGTAACTAAAACCCTTTTTGCTTCAAGAACGCTATTTCCATTTTTCACACCGGGTGTGCCGTTAACAGCAGAAAAACCCATAGCAACAACGTGGTCGCCTATAGCTAAGTCGCCAAATTTGATAGTGGAAGTGGTTTTTCCTACTTTCACAAAAGATACTTCTTGAGAATTAATAGAGACCAGTTGTATTAAACCGTCGCTATTTTTAATTTGAAGAGAACCTTCGGTTTTATCAGTGACCGTTCCGATATATGCTTTTGGTTCATTTAGAACTGATTCAATTTTATCCTTAACTTTTTCTCGAATCTCATCGGATGATGAGGTGGCAGATTCCTGTGAAGATGCATCCGAGGGATGAAATAGAATTGCGGCAAGGATTATAAGTAGTGGTAATGAAAATAATATTTTTTTCATGAATTGAACTTACTCGGCAAACTCCGTTGAGTAAACTAAAGTTAAATTTTGCACATTTTTATCACCTTTTTCGTCAAAGACCGTTAAAATAATCTGATTTACTCCTGAGGCTAGATCAACTTCTTGCTCAAACGCCCCTGTTGCGCCAGCTTGAAAAATATAATCTTCATCCTCCCCGGAGATAGTTATCCAAGCGTTGGGGTTGGTGATTCCGGATACAAGGGTTGGACTTACACTTACAACACCATTTTGTTTAGGGCGAGCGAGAGTTGTTTTAGTTTCCGAGGGTGCCTTTTGTGAATCGTTTTGAACCTTATTTGAAGAAGAAGGGTTTGAGGGGGAGGATCTCAAAGCGGTATTAGCTCTATAAAAACCAAAGGCAATAGCAAGACCTACTCCTATTCCTACAATTATGGCTATAATAAGTTCCTTACGCATGGAAAAAGCAGAGGATACTTGAAATTAGCTGAATCAGGGTTAATATAGGGTAGATTAAACCCCTTGTCAAGGGAACACCTCTTTGGTAGGATGACGAAAGAAATCATGGATATCACATATCTTGGACACTCATCTTTCAAATTAAAAGGCAGGTTAGCGTCTGTAGTTACAGATCCGTACGATCCGAACAAGGTTGGATTAAAGTATCCAAAAACTGAAGCAGAAGTTGTTACTATTTCTCATCCACATGATGACCACAACTTTATTGAGGGAGTGAGTAATACAAGAAAAGTTATCGACGGCCCTGGTGAATACGAAATATCAGGAGTTTCGATTGTTGGTATAAGCACATTTCATGATGATAAAAAAGGAGAAATTCGCGGCAAAAACACGATTTATATTTACGAAATAGACGGAATCCGCTGCGTTCACTTAGGTGACTTGGGTCACAAACTTTCTGAGGATATTCAGGAAGAAATTGGAACTACCGATATTTTGATGATTCCGGTAGGTGGAGTATATACGGTTGGTCCGGCGGAGGCTGCAGAAATTGTGAGGCAGGTTGAACCTTTGATTACAATCCCAATGCATTTCAAAGCCCCAGGCCAAAATGTTAGTACTTTCGGACAATTAGCACCCGTGGAAGAGTTTTTGAACCTGATTGGGCTTCCTGTAGAAAAAATGGAAAAATTGTCAATAAAGCGATCTGAGTTTACAGAAGAGCAAAAAGTTATTGTTCTTGAGAGAAAGTAATTGATTTTTCGTTATGGCTACTGAAGGGCGTGTTCAAATAAGAATTCCCCCGCATTCTCCAGAAGCAGAGGAGTCAGTACTGGGAGCACTTCTTCTGGATAAAGATGCGGTAATTGCTATTGCAGAATTTCTGAAATCCTCTGATTTTTACGATGATCGTCACAGCTCAATTTATGAATGTGCGGTGGAGCTTTACGAAGAGAGAATTCCAATCGATGTTCTAACCATCTCTGAGAGGCTAAAGAAACGTAAAGTATTAAAGCAAATCGGTGGCGTAAGTTATCTTGTTGAACTTGCTAATAAGGTTCCAACAGCCGCCCATGTTGAGCACTATGGACGAATTGTAAAAGACGCGGCAACAAAAAGAAGTTTAATGACCGCGGCAAGTAAGCTTGTTGAACTTTCCATGGATGATGGATTGGCCGCGGATGAGCTCTTGGACAGAGCGGAGTCAGAGGTTTTTGCTATAACCCAGAAACATGTTAAAAAGGCATTCACTGCGGTTAGGGATGCGTTAGCAGAGTCATTTGACAGACTTGATGAACTTCACAAGCAAGCTGAAGGTTTGCGCGGAATGCCTACCGGATTTAAAGATTTGGACGATACGTTAGCAGGATTGCAAAAATCTAACTTAATAATTTTAGCTTCTCGGCCTGGTATTGGAAAAACCACATTTGCACTAAATGTCGCCCAAAATTTGGCAGTGAAGCATAAACGGCCTGTTGGGTTTTTCTCTCTCGAGATGAGTAAGGAGGAGCTTGTTGATAGACTTTTGGTTGGTCAAGCTGATATTGATGCTTGGAGATTAAAAACTGGAAAACTTACTGAGGATGATTTTACAAAGCTATCTAACGCAATGGGAGAATTAGCCGAGGCACCCATTTTTATTGACGATACGCCCGCCTTATCAATTTTGGAAATGCGGACAAAAGCAAGGCGTCTTCAGGTCGAAAGCGGGGTTGATCTTTTAATTGTTGACTATTTGCAGCTTGCTCGAGCAAGGCAGCTTGAAAATAGAGTTCAGGAAGTTTCAGAAATATCGCAAGGCTTGAAAAATCTGGCAAGGGAACTTAAGGTGCCGGTTTTAGCAGTATCTCAACTTTCGAGGGCTGTTGAGCAACGAGGTGAGAAAAGGCCACAATTGGCTGATCTTCGTGAATCTGGAAGTATTGAACAAGATGCTGACGTTGTAATGTTTTTATGGCGTGAGGATGAAGAGAATTTTGAAAATATCAATTTAGACGTTGCAAAACACAGAAACGGCCCCTTACGTTCGTTGAAAATGACATTCAAAGGAGATAGGTTGAAGTTTTTCGGAAGAGAGACAAAAAGGGAAAATTGATTTTATTCCTCTCGCTCATGGTTAATGTTAAGGGCCTCAATTGTAGGAATTTCAACACCCCTGTTTTCAAGGATAATACGCATGCCCGTGTAAATAAGCCTTACAGATCCAAGGTTTACTAAAGGATCTCCATTGGCCTCTCGCATTAAATACTTTCTGTAACGGCTTTGAAGAGTTTCACTACTCTCACTATGTAAGTCCTCAATAATCCTTTGTGCATGGGTATAAGCTCGTTCTTCTGGGTCATCCATATTAATTATTTTCAAAAACCTTCGTGAGCATTACTGTGCCGAGGAGAGGAGTCGAACCTCCACAAGGTGTTATCCTTACAGGTTTTTGAGACCTGCGCGTCTGCCATTCCGCCACCTCGGCCTAGTTCTTTGATCTGTAAAAAAAGGTTCTTGTTCTTGCTTCGCAAGAAAGGTTTTATCGCTAACGCTCTTACTCGCTTTTCTCCTTCGACTCACTTTGTTCGCTCAGGATTCATTACGCTCGTACGAGACCTGCGCGTCTGCCTGCCGGCAGGCAGGTCTACCATTCCACCACCCGAGCTTTTAGGTGGTCTGCCACTTGTCCCGTAACGAACTCTGTTCTGGTACGGGATTCCAGCACCTCGGCTCGTGCTCTATTTTACATCAGAAAGACCTAGTTGACAAAAACTCCGCGTAGAATGTTAGAATGACAAACTTCCCTTTAAGAATTTATTCAAACTTCGCGAAAACCACGTGCTCTTAGCGCGTGGCTGAAGCGAAGCAGTGAACAAACTTTTCTTTAGAAAACCATGGCCTCTTAGGCCATGGTTGTTTATTATTAATGCCTACTAAATATTTCTGTGACATATGCGAGCATTTAGTAGAAAACCCAATTAGAGTTGATTGGAGAGCAATGTACTGTGAGAAATGTTGGATAGATAATAAAAACTGGTCAAAAATTCACGAGATTGAGAGTAAAAAGATGGGAATTCAATATAAGCATAAGAGAATACAGAATAATAAATCTTCTTGACAAACCCACAACTACCACGCTACAGTGTGTGGTAGTTACCAATGAGAACCAGAGGAAGTTCTAAGTTAACTCCTGAAAAAAGAAAAGAATTGATAATAGGTTTGTGCAGGGCCTTAACAGTTTTGAGATCTTCAGAAGAAGTTGCGGAAGCCTTGACAGATCTTTTAACGCCCAAAGAAATTGAAACTATTGCGAAAAGATTGCAAATCGCAGAGTATCTTTTGGAGAACAAAGATTATGAGGCTATAAGGAAGGATTTGAAAGTGGGTTATTCCACAATTGCGAGGGTGAACACATGGGTTAATCTTTCAAATCAAGGATTTCGGATAATGTTAACGAGAAGAAAGGTTTCTCCCAGCCCCAAATCCTTATCAGAGGAAGAGATTTATGATCCTTATTCGTGGCACAATATTAAAAGACGTTATCACTTAAACTTTTGGCCCGCATTAGTTTTGGGGGAGTTCTTAAAAATTGCAGACAGTGGAGAAAAGCAAAAAGTTTACAAAATTTTCGACAATTTAGAATTAAAGGGTAGACATTTTACAAGCAATATGAACAGACAATTGTATGAAATGTTTTCTAACGTTTTAAAAAGTGGGAGAAGAAGTAGGTTTAGAAAGTAAGCTAGTAACTCCCACGCTACAGTGCGTGGTAGTTATAAGGGTGTTTTAGGCAAGAGTAGTTTTGATTATAAAACAAATGTAAATAAAGATTGTTTTTATTTTTCTTTGTATTAAAATATCCAGAGCTATGGCACTTAATGATCCAAGGGTTACAAAACAGGCTGAGATTTTGGTGAAATACTCTACAAGAGTCAAAAAAGGGGATAGAGTGTTAATTGTTGCTGATTGGTTGGCAAAGCCCTTGGCTTTGGAAATTTACAAAGAAGCTATTAAGGCTGGAGCAATTGAGGTAAGAGTTCATTTTGACGTTGACGAACAGGTTATCAGCCGATCTTATAACGAGTTTGCTGAAGCCTTTTTTAAATACGCCAAACCTTTTCAAATTAAAGAGTTTCCAAAATTAGCGGATCAGGAATTAAAAGGACTTGACGTTTGGATGAGACTTTACGCTCAAGCAAACACACGAGGTTTTTCGAATATTGATGCCAGTTTAATTTCTGAAAGAGCGAAGGTTGTAAGACCGATAATCGATTATCGAGTTTTAAAAACAAGGTGGGTTATCACAAAGGTTCCAACAGAAGCTCAAGCCCAAGAGGCAGACATGTCCTTGAGCGAGTATGAAAATTTTGTTTTTTCAGCGATAAACGAAGTGGATTGGGTTGTTAAACAGAAAGAGCAAGAAAGGCTAAGAAAGATTGTGGATGCGGTAAGTGAGGTACATATAATTGGTCCCGCAACCGATTTGAGAATGTCAATAAAGGGTAGACAGTCAGAAAATGGCGATGGAAGGTTTAACATGCCGGATGGAGAAGTGTTTACTTCAGTTGTAGAGAACTCGACTGAGGGTTTTATAACATACACTTATCCGGCGCTTTATTTGGGTAAAGAATTTCACAACGTTAGGTTAGAGTTTAAAGGGGGTAAAGTAGTTAAAGCGACTGCAGATAAAGGCGAGAAAGATTTGAATAAAATTTTGGACATAGATTCGGGGGCTCGTTTTATAGGTGAATTGGGAATTGGCAATAATTTTGCCATCAAACGTTTTACCAAAGACATCTTGTTTGATGAAAAAATTGGAGGTTCTATCCATTTAGCGCTTGGATCTGGCTACAAAGAAACAGGCAGTAAAAATGTTTCAAGTCTTCATTGGGATATGATAAAAGATTTAAGGGGGCCCGCCTTTGATAAATCTTCGGCGAGGCAAGGTGGGCCTGCCCGCAATGCTTTCAGCATAGCTGATGCAGGCGGGGAATTGTGGTTTGACGATAAATTAGTACAGAAGAATGGAAAATGGCTCGTTAAATTTTAGAACGCTCGCCAACACTGTATATTTTCTTTAACTAACTTTCTTTTTGGAAAAGAAAGTTAGAAAAAGTATGATTCAATCAACAGATCTCAAAAACGGCACGACCTTTTTATCAGACGGAAAACCTCTTAAGGTAATAAAATACTCGTTTATAAAAATGGGTAGAGGAGGGGCAACAGTAAGAGTAACAGCTCGAAATTTGGAGTCTGGAAATATTGAAGAAAAGACATTTAGTTCGAATGTTAAAGTGGATGAGGTTAGTACTCTGAAAAGAACTCTTCAATATTTATATGCGGATGGAGCAAACGCCGTTTTTATGGATCCAAGAACCTATGAACAGGTGGAAATTCCTCAAAGTATAATTAAGGACGAAATTCAGTATATAAAAGAAGGGGATGAAGTAAACGTATTATTTTGGGACGAAAAGCCATTATCTATAGAGATTCCTCCAAAAGTTACTTTAGAAATTATAGACACAGACCCTGGCGTTAAAGGTAATTCTGCGACAAATATGTTTAAATCAGCAATCTTAGAAAATAAAAATTCAGTTAAAGTACCCTTATTCATTAACAAAGGCGATAGGATTACTGTTGATACAAGGACTGGAGAGTATGTTGAGAGGGCTAAGTGAATTTAGATAAGAATCCACCACAGTGCTGCAATAGTTGTCAAAATTTGGGTTGTTAGACCGGGTACGATTGAAGTATCAACTTGAATCGACTTCTTGAAGGGAATCCAAACTTTTTCTATAAAATTGCTTTTTTGTTTTAAAAAATAATAAGGAGCCTCGATAAGGTCGGGTAGTGCGGAAAAAAAACACGCGGCTAAAATTGTTGCCGCGTGTGCAGTGTTTGGTAGCACTAAGCTTGCAATTGTAATTCCAAGAAAAAGGGATGTTAGTGAGTCAATAACTATAATTCTTACACTTTTGCTGGAAACTTTCCCCAATTTTTTAAGCTCTGTATTAAGATGGGGATTCCAATGGGGGACTTTTTCTAATATGAAATGACTCCCGAAGGCAAGGGGTAAAGCTAAAAGAGGATCACCTATTTTATAAGCAATTGCCGCCCCAACGACTACATGAGGTGTCTCAAGCACAGTAGAAGTTATAATAAAGTCTGGTATACTCTGAAGTCAAGTCTTTAGAGATTTAAATCGCTTTGTGATATCATTTTGAAAATGATATTAAGAATTATTTTCACTACTTTTGTAGTACTTATATTTTTGTATGTATTTTGGCGACGCTTGAAAGAGGATTATACCCAGAACCAAATCTTTACTTGCGGATTTTACATACTTTTGGGTTTGGTTATCGGAAGTATTATTGCCGACGCTTTCGCTCCGTTGTGGTTTTTTTGGCTAAGTTTTTCTGGAGCAGTCGCAGGAATGTTACTTGGGGTTTATCGATTTAAACTCCGTATTTTTGAAGTGCTGGAAGCTAGTGTTATTGGCGCCTTAGTACTTTTGTCTGCAACTTATACCTTTGATTGGATAACGACTAAAAATATTTTTTCAGCCCTGGGAGCACTAGCAGTAGTAATACTTATGATCTTTTATGCGCTTTTAAATAAACATTACAAACGTTTTACTTGGTATAAATCGGGTAAAGTAGGCTTTTCTGGCATGATGACCTTGGGGATTTTTTTTCTAATACGCACAATCATTGCGATTCTATTACCCCATATGCTATCCTTTGTGGGATCTATAGACGCCGTGATTTCAGGGACGCTTTCGTTTTTGGCTTTTATAACTCTATATAACCTAGCCGGACAGACACAATGAATAAAAAGAAAACAAAAAAGACCACTAAAAGTAAAACTGGATCGCAAGTTGCTCAAAGTGTGATAGGGTTTCCAGCAAAACTCCTTTCACCTGTTGCAAATTTCTTGCAGGATAAACTTAAGTCTTTAGAAAGAAGGAAGAAAGAAATCGAGGAGGAAGATCCGTTTTTGGATTCTAATAGACTTATTGATAATGCCTCACCTGATGCAGATGCTGCAGAGCAATTCGGTCATGCAAGGACATCTGCCATCAAAGAGCAAATTGATAGAAGAATGATTCAAACAAGGAAAGCCCTTACTAGGCTAAAAATAGGAAAGTATGGTATTTGCGAAGATTGCGGACAAATGATTGATACTGATAGACTTATGGTTTATCCAGATGCAACTCGCTGCGCGAAAGATCAGAAGAAGAGGGAAGGGAAGTAACTTCATGCTATCTCCATGGAGCCTAAAATAATTTTTGAAGATGATTCTATTTTAATACTGGACAAACCAGCTGGGTGGATTGTTAATGAATCAGAAACAGTTGGGAAAAACCCTGTTATTCAATCATGGATAAAAGAAAATTTTAATTTTCAGATTGCTAAAGCTCTCGAATACAGGTCAGGAATTGTACACAGACTTGATAAAGAAACAAGCGGAATTTTGGTTGTTGCAAAAACCCCCAGTGCTTTTGCGAATCTTCAGTCGCAGTTCAAAGAACGCAAAGTAAAAAAGCGATATTCAGCTTTGGTTCACGGCATAATTGAACCTAAGAGTGGTACAATTTCAGCCCCAGTGGGTAGACTTCCCTGGAATAGGAAACGATTTGGAGTACTTCCGGGTGGTCGCGAAGCGGCAACGCGTTACCGCGTAATTTCCAATTTTCAATTTCCAATTTCCAAAGAGGTATTTACTTTATTAGAACTTTATCCTGAAACGGGTCGTACACACCAAATACGTATTCATACTAAGTATTTGGGCCATCCTATTGTGTCTGATGAATTTTACGCAGGCAGGAAAACTTCCAGGCGTGATAGGACTTGGTGCAAGAGGCTTTTTTTGCACGCAACAGGTATAACTTTTTACCACCCGGAAAGTAAGGAGGCGGTGTCGTTTCAAGCAAAACTACCCCAAGATTTAGCGAGTGCACTTAATAAAATTTCCCTGGCCTAAGGCCAGGGCTATTGCTCTAAAGAAAACTTTGGCTCTGAGTTCAATTCATCCGTGCCATGTGATGGCACGACTTTCTTGAAATCATAGTAAACTTAAAAAAAGTGCTTGAGTAAAGCTTGAAAAGCTTCATCAAACCCCGTAAGCTAAATGAACTAAACTATGGATTTTTCACAGATCTCTCTTCTTCTGGTTGTTGCGGCGTTTTCAGGAATAATTGTTAAAAAATTAAAGCAACCAATTCTGATTGGCTATCTTTTTGCAGGTTTTCTTTTATCAGCATTTGGATTTTTAACAGACCATGTACTAATTGATAACTTAGGAAAAATCGGGGTAGCACTTCTTCTTTTCCTTGTGGGTCTTGAAATGAATATACGAGAGCTTCCTACGATAGGGAAGGCTGCACTCTACACAGGTTTGGGTCAGATTTTTTTTACATTCACAATAGGTTTAGTTATTGGGTTACTACTCGGATTTAATCTTACTGTCTCTTCATATCTTGCAATCGCAGCATCGTTTTCTTCAACAATAATTATCATTAAACTTCTTTCGGAAAAAAACGTTTTAAGTAGTCTTTTCGGAAAAATCACTGTTGGGTTTTTGTTGGTCCAGGACTTTGTCGCAATTCTAATACTTGTCTTTTTGGCAAGCTTAGGTAGAGAAGAAATGAATCCTTATGGTCTCCTTCTGTTAGTTGTTAAAGGGCTGGGTTTGTTCGTAGTTATATGGTTACTTTCTAAAAAAGTTTTACCAGCACTTTTTGAACGATACGTTGCCGCATCATCCGAACTTTTGTTTATTGTCAGCATTGCATGGGCACTTGGGTTAGCAAGCCTAGTAGCGGGTCCTTTGGGTTTCACTTTAGAAATAGGAGGTTTTTTGGCAGGTCTGGCGCTTTCGAACCTACCGGAACATCTTGAAATAGCTTCAAGAACGCGACCGTTAAGAGATTTTTTTCTAACAATCTTTTTTTTGAGTTTAGGCACCAATTTAATTATTGAGGATGTCGGAAAAGTTATTGTTCCGGCACTTATTTACTCTCTTCTTGTTTTAATTGTAAAACCAACCATTGTAATGATTGTTATGGGCTTTTTGAGGTTCAAAAAAAGAACATCCTTTTTAACATCAGTTACAGGAGCTCAAATTTCTGAGTTTTCACTAATCGTTGTTTCTGTTGGTTTCACTTTAGGGCATCTTGAAAAAACACATATAGCTCTTGTCGTATTAGTTGCTGCCATAACAATGACGGCCTCAACCTATCTTGTTATAGGAGTAGAGAAGATATATGCAAAAATTAAAGACGCGCTAGGTATTTTTGAAAGGAAAAATACAAAAGAAATTAATGTTGAAAAAAGTGAAACCCTGTCAAATCATATCGTATTAATCGGATGTCTTCGTACGGGACCGAGACTTTTAACGTTTTTCAAGAAAAAACAAACCCCTTACGTAATTGTGGACTTTAACCCCGATATTTATAACAAATTATCTGCAGAAAATGAACCTATTGTTTTTGGTGATATAACTGACCCCGAAATTCTTGATGCTATTCAAATAGAAAGAGCTCTTCTTGTCATATCAACAATAGATAGTTTGAGTGATAACCTTACACTTTTGGAACATCTTGCACATTTAGAAAAAAAACCACTGAGCGTATTTACTTCAAGCACACGAGGTGATGCACTAAAGCTTTATGAATTTGGTGCAAGTTACGTAATAGTTCCCGATATAGTAGCGGGAGATCATATTCGTAATTTACTTCGTCTTTATGGAACAAAAGGCACAAGGATTGCAAAAGCAGGTAAAAACCATTTTAACAGGTTGGTATTCACATAATATATAAATGCGAATCTACGAATGTACCCGCTTCGCCACAGCTTTAGCGAGGCGAGTCCGAATGCAACGAATAGATACGAATTATTATGTCTGGAGATTTGTGACAAATTTAACAAATTAACCAATTAACTAATTTATGCCTGCCCGAAGAAAAATTAACAGTGGTAAAAATAATAAGCGAAGCTTGGCCAGACTCGCGTCTGGTAAGAAGCGTTCCAAAATTTTTATTTATTTATTTTTAATAATTTTAACTTTCTCTCTCTTTTTATTTTTTGTAACTTCTAGAAAATATTGGGATGGAGAAGAACGGCTTACTCTAGCTGTACAAAAGTTAGATGGGGACGTTAATGTTGTAACATTTGATCCAATAACCTCAGAGATTATTAACATAGCTATTCCAGGGGATGTTGAAGTAGAGGTAGCAAATCAACTTGGTGTATGGAAACTCAAAAGCGTATGGGATTTGGGTAAACAGGAAGAATTAGAAGGAACACTTCTTGCAAGAACAGTTACAAAACATTTTAAATTTCCGGTATTTTTGTGGGCACAAAGTGAAGCCTCAGGATTTTACGAAGGGAATGTTTCAGGACTTTTTAAAGCAGTGTTTTTTCCTTACAGTACAAACTTGAATCTTGCGGATAGAGTGTCGATATCACTTTTTTCGCTTGGTGTGAAAAATACTAAGCGCTTTGAAATTAAACTTGAAGAAACTAGTTATTTACACAAATCAGTTTTAGCAGATGGTGAAGAGGGTTGGAAGGTAGTAGGCGATGCTCCACAAGATATTACATCGCTTTTCGCAGACCCCGCGTTTTCGGAGAAAGCTTATAGAGTGGTTATTACAGACGCAACTGGAAAAGTGACTTTGGCGAAAGATGTAGGAGAAATAATTGAGATTCTTGGCGGTAAAATATCCTCAGTTAATAGGCAGGAAGTGGACCCCAGAGGTTGTGAAATACGAGGTAAAGATAAAGATATTGCACTCAAAGTTGTAAGACTTTTTCCGTGTGAACTAGGTTCAAATGAGCCTCAGGGAAATTTTGATTTGGAGATGGTGATCGGGGAGGGTTTTGCCAAGTCGTATTAATCTCGCTATTCCTCTTCCATGTCGGCGACTACATCTTCCTTCTTGTGTACAAGTTCAGGCGGAGTAAAAGTGATATAGTCAATTTTTTCAGGGGAGAAAGAGGGTACATCGGAGAGGTTTTTTGCTCGCTTAACTTCCTGGATAAAAACCTTCACATCCTGTGTTTGGCAAGATTTAACAAAAACTTTGTACTCATTACCTAATTGGATGAGTTTTCTAAGACGCGCAGAAAGGTCATCAGGAAGCCTACCTATATATTTCCCGTCTTGAATATTTACTGAAACCCGATGAGAGTGGGTATTTAATAATACTTCGTCGCCCGAATCTAGTTCAGCTATCGCTTTTGGGCTTCCTAAATAAAGAAGCGATACAATTTTTGTTTTACCTGGCTCTTCCAAAAACGTTTGGGGCATTGAAATATACGAAGGATGTACGTCTTGTTTTTTCAGTCTTTTCCACTTTTCAATGGATTTCGTAGCTATAGAATTGAAAGGATCTATTTTCAGGACCTCCTGGGCGGTTGCCTTAGCTTTTTTAAAATTCCCGCTTTCTGCGTATGATCTTGCAAGTCTATTTAAAGCATCAATGTCGTTAGGATTGTCTTTAAGGATTTGAAGATTAGCCTCAATCGCTTCCTGCCAGTTACCTGAGAGCGCAGAAGAGATTGCTTTTTGGGCGAGGTCTTTATTCATGCTTACCGTTTACTAAAAGTCTTTCTTTCTGTAATTGAGTATATGGGTGTAGGTTTGTATGTCAAGGGGATTGTGCTAACTTAAATAACCAATTCAATATTGGTTTACCCAAAATGAGCGTCGTAGTATAATCGAGAGCGGGAAGCAAAGTTATGTCCGGACATTCTCACTACGCAACAATTAAAAGGCAAAAAGGTCTGCGAGACTCTCTCAAAGGCCAAATCTTTTCAAGGCTTGCGCGTGCTATTCAGATTGCTGTTAAAGCCGGTGGAGGAATAGACCCTGATTCAAACGCACGCTTGCGTGTGGCGGTTGAGGCAGCTCGAAGTTCCAACATGCCTAAAGAAAATATTGAACGGGCAATTTCTAAGGGCGCAAAAGAAGGGGAGAATCTAGAAGAGATTAAATATGAAGGATTTGGACCAGGAGGAATTGCAATAATTGTTGAAGCAGCAACAGATAGCCGTAATAGAACCGGACAAGAAATTAAAAATATCTTTGAGAGGGTAGGGGGTAATTTGGCAGGTCCTGGATCGGTTTCATTCAATTTTGAGCCAAAGGGGTTACTACTTTTGGAAAAACAAGAAAACCTAGACTCCCAAATGCTTTCGCTGATTGATCTTGGGGTAGAAGATATTGTGGAAACTGAAGATGGTCTTGAAGTATATGTGTCGCCAGATAAACTTACTGAAACGAGGGATAGTCTGCAAAACGCACAATTTAAAATAATGTCATACGAACTTTTCGAGAAGCCCAAGAACTCACAGGTGATTAGTGATCCTATTGCAGCACATAAAGTTTTGAATTTTTTGGATACTCTAGAAAATCAGGATGATGTCCAAAAAGTATATGCGAATATTGATATCCCTCAAGAAATTCTAAAAAACTTAAATTCTATTTCTTAACTAAATTCAGGTATCCTTGAACTATGTCCAAGAGGAAGCGTTTTATTATTACCTCGGTGATTTTGTCCTTGGGTTTTATTGGAGTACGAATCTTACCAGACAGCTACAGATTTCTAAGCATTGGTGCTTTGGGAATTATAACAGCGGTTCTTTTTGTTTGGTCCTTAAGAGAAGGACTTGGATTAAACCTGACTTTGTTGTCATTAATATTGCCGACATTTTTTACTTTAGGTGTTGGACTTTTTTGGTTTCTATTACCTTCCAGCGTCTTTGCACGAATTCCAATAATAATTTTATATGGTTTAGGTATTTACACATTGTGTTTGACAACCAATATTTACACAGTTGCCGCTGTCAGAACGATCGCCCTTTTACGAGCGGCAAGGGGAGTTGGATTTGTACTCACATTACTAACTTTGTTCCTTACTTTTGACACGATTCTTTCATTCAGATGGCCGATTTATATTACATCTCCTTTTGTACTTTTATCAGCATTTTTTTTGTATTACCAAGGCTTTTGGGCTGTAAGCCTTAAAAAGGAATTTACTGTAAAAGAGCTATCCGTGTCTTTGGTTTCGAGCATTGTGATGGCGGAAGTGGCACTTGCACTTTTTTTCTGGCCAGTTACAGTTGTTGTCGGATCACTATTTCTTACTGTTACAGCTTATATACTTCTTGGGCTTGGACAGGCTTACCTAGAGGAACGACTTTTTTCTCAAACAATTAGGGAATACCTCCTAGTAGGGCTCGCAGTTTTTATCGGAATGTTATTGGCTACAAATTGGGGTAGATAACTTACCCGTACTTTCTTTTCAAAAGAAAGTACGACAAAGAAAAAAATACCAAGGACCTCAAAGAAAGGGGAGGGAGGGAAGTGTTGTACGACCTATAATTATTAAAGGTGTCTTTGATAGAGAAGTTTTCACAAATATTATAGGTTTTTTTCACACAGCGGTACATGAAAAGTTCTGTCCCAAGATTACCCGAACAACATAAGACATGCTTTTGTAGTAGATTGATATAGTTACTAGCCTCAAAACATTACTATTCTCTCCTAAACAAGACTACTTTTTGCTTTGAAAATAATTTGCATAGGTTTTGTTTTACAACCTCGTGGTGTGGATAAGTATAGGTAAACCCGTTTAGAGATAGTACTTAGTAATGGGTTGAGAAGTATGTGCTAAACCATTACTCTGAGGGAACTGGTGGCTTGTGTTTCACTTAGTGTTGTATAACTATTTCTAATAGTCCTCTCGGATAGAGGTTGTAAAAAAGTAAAAGACTAACCCCAGAGAAGCTAATAAGTGTAATGTCGCACCAAGTCTCACTTCGTCGCACAATGATACTTTTGCGACTCAACTAATATTGATGAGGAGTGGGGGCACTTTTTAACTGAATCAATTCTCTTATCACTTGAGTAAAAGAACTTTTATTTAGATTATAGTTAAACTATATTCTCTAACTAAGGTGTATCAAAATTAATAACTCCGAACAAAAGCCGAAATATCCAAATTGTTATTTTTGAGAAAGTGAACCCACTCCCCCCAGTTCCCCTAAAAAGCTTGTGGATAAAGATTATTATGAAATATCCGTGGATTTGAGGAAAATACATTTATCTGAGACGATACGTTACCCATCTTTTTTAATACAGAGGCCTTAGAATCGATTTGGTGGAGCTGGTGTTTTATGCATTTACCTTTAGACAAATTTGAGGAGAGGATGCTGTGATGTATAATCTTCGAACTATGTTAGTTGAAAGAGTTGCTGAAACCCCTAAGGCAGTAAAGGTCGCCTTAAGTATCTGTCCTGATTTACGTCTAACAAGCCTTGGACCTTATACGGAAAGTGTTTGGAGAGATTTTGCCGACGGTTATTTACTTCATCAACAAGAAATTGAAAAGGGTTTATCGATAGAAAACTATCAGCATTGGTTAGACTGGAGTTATGAGATGTTAGCGAATGGCGATAGAGATAATCCAGTTACACAAAAGTTGCGAAATCTTCGGGAGCTTGAACCTAATATCCAGGTTTTGTGGGCTATGTCTTTCCATGATAAAGGATTCACGTTTATTGACAGGTATGATGGAAACAGTATTAAGTTTAGAAAAATTTTATACTCACAAGCCGATACAAGTAGGTCGTTTAATATTGAACGGGAATTGGTTGAGGATAGGTTTGGTGAATTGGCAATGGTAGAAAGATATTATCAGCTGGAAAGACCGGATAATTTAATTGAGATAAGTACGTGCGTTAAGGATCCAGAAAGTAAGTTTCTTATAGCAAGAATTGATGACACCGAGCGTTGGGATTATCAGCAACGGGATTCCACCTTTGTGGCAGGATTTTTAGAAGAATTAGCCCCCTCAATTGATGCACCAGAACCGTTACTGACTCATTTTTCGAGGAAACGCTTTATGGTTCACTTTGACGATGTCGCAGGGAAAATAATATTTCCTTTTCCAGTCAATTATTGAAATAATACCTGTGTCGCACAATGTTGACACTTCGCTCCGCTCAGTGTAAGCTGTTTTTGTAATGCCTGCTCTGCCCAATGAGCCAGTTTCAGAACTTAGTAATAAAGCAAATGATTTTCTCGAATACCTCGAAGTCGAGAAAGGTTCCTCTCCCCTAACAATAAGAAACTACCGTCATTACTTAAATCGTTTTACCGAGTGGTTGCAAAAAGAAGGTATCCGATTGGAACTTCGCGATATCAATCCTGAGGTTGTACGCCAATATAGGGTGTATCTTTCAAGGATTATTGTAGGTCGGCCTCCGGCTCGGAGAGCCTCCGGCTCGGAGAGGACGCTTTCCCGAAAAACCCAAGGTTATCATGTAATTGCCCTTCGTTCATTTTTGCGTTGGCTTATCAAAAATGATTTTAAAGTTATGTCTCCCGACAAAATTGATCTTCCAAAAATTAGTGATCGACAAGTTAAATTTTTAAGCGGCGATCAAGTGGACAGGTTATTAAATGCGCCCAGTTTATCCACAATTCAAGGAAAAAGAGATAAGGCGATATTAGAAATGTTATTTTCAACAGGACTTCGTGTTTCCGAACTGGTGGGACTTGATCAAGATAAGGTCGATTTAAATCGTCGGGAATTTGGAGTTGTGGGAAAAGGGGGCCGAGCGCGTGTTGTTTTTTTGTCCCAGCGTGCAACCAAATGGCTTGAAGATTATCTACGAGAAAGAAGCGATAAGTTTAAGCCGCTTTTTATTAGGCATAAAGGTAAGATCGATCCAACAACCGATCACGAAAATGTACGCCTGACAGCCCGCTCTATTCAAAGAATTATTAAAAAATATGCAGAGAAAATGAAGTTGCCGGTTGATGTTACACCCCACGTTTTGCGTCACTCTTTTGCAACGGATTTACTTATGGCTGGAGCGGATTTGCGAAGCGTCCAAGAAATGCTTGGCCATAAAAACGTTTCAACTACTCAAATATATACTCACGTAACCCACAAGCATTTGCGCGAAATTCATGAGTCTTTCCACGGAAAGGGTGGAAGTAGATAGTAGATCTTTATTCGGCGCAAGTTAGATTTACCTTCACTACCCTCTTTGTTGTGTTCATTTGACTTTTAACTTCAATGATATATATCATTGAAGTAGAAAATGACACAGGTATCAAGATTCATGATTAGACCAGAATTGTGGGAAAGAATTTTTAATATGTTTTTAGACAGTTTCCTATTTGCAAAAGACAAGAATAAGCTTAACGGTTACGTTCAAAGTATCTTTACGCCAACCGAACGGATTATGCTTGCCAAAAGATTCGCCGCTTGTATCCTCCTATTCAAAGGCCATGATTATAGAAATGTCGCAAGGATATTAAGAATGTCGTTAACTACAATTTCTAAGATGAATTTTAAACTCAAATATGAAGGTGAAGGACTTATGCCGATTATTGAGGACACTCTAAGGAAACAAGCAAAAAGTGTCGTGAAAGAAGAAATAAAAGACTTATTTGATTTACCAACAAAAGCCTCTCTTAGAAGTCCTGAGAGAGCGAAGGGGTTATTAGATCGTAGAAAAAAGATAGAGAGAATGAGAGACGAGTTCTAATCTGTTACAATGATATATATCATTGTAACTAATATTTTAGATGTGTTTGAATTTAAAATAAAAATAGGATAGAGATGGTTGAAACCACACAATATAAACTAAACAATAAAATAAGTCTGGACAAATGAAAACGATAATATTGCCGGGGTATTCGGAACATAACAAAGACTGGGCGGAAGAGATGGCAAGTCAGATGAATTTAGGACATGAGGTAATAGTTCATTATTGGCGCCATTGGCCGCCGGCCCAGAGGGCCTCTGGCCCGGAGGGACAAGAGAGTAGTTTTTCTGTAAGATTTGAGATCGATAAGATACTACAAGAAATCGGTGAGGAAAAAGTAAATATTATTGCAAAGTCGGTCGGAGTATTTGTTGCGTTAAACCTAGTCCCCAAAATTTCTTCACAAGTGACAAAAATTATCCTTTGCGGAATTGCAAGCGTTGCAGGAGAAGATAGAAAAAGTTTATTGGATACAGTTGCTGCGAAAATTCCAACAGAAAACATTCTCTGTATTCAAAACGAAAACGATAAGTTTGTTCACTTTTCTGATGCCGAAAAATTCTACCATTCAGTAAACCCTAATTTGAACGTCGTCTCTAAACCCCGCTCCGATCACGATTATCCATATCCTGAAGATTTTCAACGGTTTCTAGCTTCTTTACCATCCTCCACCGCTTCTTAAAGCCGAATTAGCAATCCATACTTCAACAGCATTTTGTAAAAGTTTTGCAGTTTCCTCTGGAGTATCTTTTCCGGCAAGTGTAGGACATTGTGCAATTGGCTCCGTTCTCATCTGAATTGGAAAAGGACGTCCGTTTTCCCGAGTAACATGGGCTATTCTTCCTTTGACATTAGGTATATACAAAGTTCTTCCA
>Ga0155836_111_pt6 | contig 28435 bp, 28 predicted proteins | sample RifCSPlowO2_01_FD_107490 | JGI IMG/M metagenome (GOLD analysis project Ga0155836, IMG submission 107490) | Candidatus Woesebacteria bacterium RIFCSPLOWO2_01_FULL_39_10 | reverse complement strand
CGGCTCCCTTTTTACAGCTGCCGAATATCCGGATGCAGACCAGAATATTTTTGAAACTCCATACAATATTTTTATTTTATCGAAGGTGGGATTTTCAATTATTTCTACCGGGTATGTCTTTGATGACTTTCTTAATTTATTTACATAGTCATCAACCCCAACATCGGTACCGCCCGCCAAAACGAGTTTCCAATCAGAGTATTTCTTACTAATCTTTTTAAAAGACTCTATTAAAATGTGCTGATTTTTTGCCTGGGTGAGTTGGGAAAAACGACCCACAAAAAGTATTATATTTTCCTTTCTTTTCGATTTAATGTTCAATACATCAATAGGCGGGTAAACAACGACACTTTCAACTCCATATTCCTGATCAATAAAACTTTTTGTGAAATACGAATTACAAATTATTTTATTGATTCTATATAATTTCATTTTATTAATAAGCGAACGGCCGTTGACGTCCTTAAACGGAATTTGAAAATGTAAAAAGTTTTTGCGAGCACGAAGAAGTGGAATACTCCCGTCTGAAACCCAAAAACAGATATCATAACCGTCCCCTCTTTTAATATCTTTTACAAAATTAAAACCATCAAGGTTGATACCGAAACGCATTTCAAGTTTATTTTGGATACTGGAATTTTTCCACTGAACATCAACTTCATATCCGTGATCTTTAAGAACTTTAGCGAAGGACATTGAATATCTCTCACCTCCTCCAACAGTATCTAAGTATGGATTGAAAATTGCCGCCTTCATGATTTATTTTCTTTCAATTGCTTCTCCCAAAGTTTCGCATAACTTATAAATCTACTATAAACCTGATACATCGCATACATTACACCCTCAGCTCCGTCTAAGAAAGCTTTTTGCCTTACCATCCTTACCGAAAATTCACGCAAAATTGCAGAAATAAATCGAGAAATATTCATTGGTGGGTGACCAGCTTCGTACATTAGTTTTGCCTCAATCTCTGACCAGTCGTTAGTCTTTTCAACCATTTCAGAAAGGTTATTGTGTTTGAGGTGAACCACAGGATTTTTCAAATATCCTAAATCACCTTTAAAAATGGGTTCTTCATGGAGATACCCTTTCCAGCCGATCAAACCGCTACTTTTGAAAAGTCGAATATTATAATCAGGGTATTGGCCGCTAAATTTAAACTCTTTGTTAAAAATAAAATTTCTGCGGGGTCGCGCATAGGCAGCAAACTTGTTTTGCGTTATAACTAACAATAACTCTCTTCGTAAAAGTGGAGTAACACGTTCATCAGCGTCAAGATAAAAAATCCACTCACCATTAGCTTCTTTTCGCCCATGATCCCTCCATTCTGAAAAACTACCTTTTCCTTTATACCGAATAGCCTTTATTTTAAAATTCTTCACAATCTCCAGAGTATTATCCGTCGAACCAGTATCAATAAGCACTATTTCGTCTACCCATATTACTGACTTAATACAATCGATAATGTTCTCCTCCTCATTTTTGGCAATAATAACAACGCTCAATCTGACTCTTGCGTCTTTTGTATTTGTATTCATGTATTAATACATAGAAACAAAACTAACTATTTCTCCAAGACCCCTTTCCAAAGTTTCTAAAATAAAAATCTAGCACTCCTCGTTTTTGCCATTCACGGCCAGTCAACAAAAGTTTCATACTTTCTCTATATAAAGCAAGTCTTGTCCTAAAATTCGCGTACCTCATCCCAAAAAGAAGTCTATTCCTTGCAATAAAATAATCATTTAAATTACTTCCTATTCCTGAGCTTTGAGCAACTTTATGCCAAACCACCGCATCAGGAACATAAAATACCTTAAAACCAGCACGCTTCGTCCTTTGCGAGAAATCAGTATCCTCGTAATACATAAAATATTTTTCATCGAATGATCCTACTTTCTCTAAAACTTTTCGACTCAAAAACATACAAGTTCCGGTTGCAAATTCAGTTTCTTCAAGTTCGTCGTATTGCCCTTTGTCTACTTCATCTACTCCTCGCGTTTTTCCATATAAATTGTCCCAATCGATTTCCCCACCCGCATACCAAACTACCTTTCCTAAGTCGGATTTTTTATATCTTTCCTTATGGAATTCGTAACCTTCCTCAAAACATATCTTCGGTGAAGCTACACCAAAATCTGAATATTTTTTTGCTACTTCGATGATTCGAATCAATAGAGTAGGATGAACTCTTGTATCGTTATTTAAAATCATTACATAGTCGGCTTTTCTCTCCAATGCATACTTAATTCCGAAGTTATTTCCACCAGCAAAGCCCCTGTTTGCATCAGTTCCAATGAGTCTCCAGGAAATTTTCTGATTACCACCGACCTTATTTTCCTTATTAATAAATTGAGTTAACCGTTTTACAGAGTCGTCTTTTGAACCATTATCAACTACTACGCAGGTCAGTTCGAAATTATCAACAAGAAGATCTTTAATAGATTTTAAGCATTCCAAAGTATCGTCGGCGTGATTCCAGTTAAGTATTACTATTGAAACTTTGGTCATATTGTAAGCACCTCGAAGGGATTATCCTTTAAAGGTTACGACAGTCTGAATTTTCTTTTAATTCTATGTTTTAAGCCTCCAACTTCTTTTAGTAGGGCATCTGATTGCCAAAAATGTAAGTCGGATTCTGACTCTTTCATTTTACTTACAACATCCTCGATCCCTATTCGACTTTCGGGAAATTTACTCATCTGCCAAATTTTTAAGTACAAAATAAATTCCGAAAAAGCCTGTAGACCGGAAAGCGCCAGACCATGCAAACCGTCTTTGTATCCTTCTCCATGAAAATATCTGCTCAAAAATTCATTCGTAGGTTTTTCTATAATATCCTTCCAATCGAATGTATAGCCGTCTCTTAAACGTAACTTTGCATGAAGTGTTGTATATCGATTTAATCGCTCTAAGTATTGCTCTATCGACTCGTAATTATAATGAGTAATCGCAATCTCCTCCTTTGGCTCAAGGTCGATGCCAACGCCCGAAGTTACTGGAACTGAGTGGATTATCTCACTCCAGCTGACACTTCCTTTTTTAAAAAACCGGATGTTGTAGTCCGGCCACCACCGCGAGTGTTTTATCCATTTTCCAAATATAATATTTTTTCTTGGAATCCTAAAATAGTCTCCTGTCGGATGGGCAACAATTTTTTTAAGTTCATTTTTTAATGTTAATGGAACCTCTTCGTCTGAATCTAAAATAAAAATCCAATCGGAGGTTGCTTTACTTATTGCAAAATTACGGGCCGGCTCTACATATCCGACACGATCGTGCTCATAAACCTTAGCTCCGTACTCTTTTGCCATAAATTGAGTCTTATCTTCCGATTTCATGTCCACAACTACAATTTCGTCAGCAAAATTTTTTATTGAAGAGAGAGCTCGAGGTAGATTCTTCTCCTCGTTGAGGGTATTAATAACAACCGATATCGTTCCCACACTCAAATTGTACCATGTATTGAAGGTAAATCTCTAAATTTTATAAATTGTAATTTCTTTATTTTCAAAGATTTTATCGGGCTCAAGATGTAAGTCTTTATATAAATCCTGGATGTTATTGATCACATAAACATATGTAATTCCTTTTTTTTGTAATAGCTCGACCCTTCCATCATATCTTGGGTCTGTAAAGAATCTTTCAACCTCTTCTCGCCTATTTCGCCAATCATACCCTGTAATCTCTAAATTGACTTCATCTTCAAGATATGTAGTTTTTCCCGAAAAGGCTGAAACGTATGCGGTTGATTCGTATAAATAAAGCGGCCTGGGGGGATAATCGACTGCTGCCAGAGCCAAATCTTTGTCAAAGGGTTGTGTTAAAACTATTCCCTCTGGCTGGTTTGAGAGAAATTTCAAAGCTTCTAGCTCTTCATTCGAAATTTTTGCAGGAGGACGCACCGGAATGTAATGGTACCAAAGCGTCCCAATCGTTGTTGGTATAGTTAACAAAACTACAACCACTACAATAATATATATTATTAAAGTATTTAGCTTCGAATTTTGTATAAATTGTCCTAATCCAACTCCTGCCAAAATTCCAGAAAAGATTAAGGTGTAATACAAAAATTGAATTGTGTTCCATGGCGTTCCCCTTTGTATAAAAAATGTGGGAATAAGTACGCCAGACAGGATGACTGTGTAAAGAAAAACTTCCAGAAAGCTTAGCAATTTAATATTTTTCAGGTCTTTAAAAAATAACGGTTCTTTGATAATTCTGGAACCCAAATTCCCGAACCAAAATATTGCAAAGGCCAAACCATAAGCAAAAAATGCTTTTATCCAATTTCCTGTTAATTTATAGTTAGCAAGCGCACTTGCCATTCTAGGCCAATAAAATCTATCGGGTGTTGCCATCATTTCATCTAAAAACCAAAATGGCTGAAATACTAAAATCTGACCAGTATCTTTTGAAGCTGGAGAAAAAATAAGGATTGATACGATAAGTGCTCCTGCAAAGACTTTGATTAAAGAAACTCCCTTTCTTTTATACATTCGCCAAATACCAGACGTAAAGAGAGCAATCAATATTAAAATTCCTGCATAAACCTTAATTTGGACTAAGATACCAAAGATAAACGTTACAAGAACAAGTAGTCTATTCTCTTTTTTTCGCAAACCTTTTAATAAGAAGTAAAGTCCTGCAAAAAGTATCAAAAGTGAAAGCGCAAAAGGGGGATTCACAAGTGTTGAAATTGATTGTTGAGACCAAAAAAGAGATTCTCCACCCAAATTTTTATCACGGAGTAGTGTAATTATCCACCCCCAACCTCCTCCGAAATAAACGAAAAATGTTGACCACCAAGAGGCGGTTGAAGACTTTTTCCAGTAAAGTACAAACTTGTAAACGAATATACCGGTAAATAAAGCTGTGAGCGGTGGAATAATCTGAAAGTAGAGCGTATGAACAGGAATAAGGGTTAACTTATGAATAATAGCGAGAAGTAAATCAAACCCGACATGGTAATTATTAATATTTTCACCAGCGAATAAGGGCATCTTCCAAGAACCTTCAGCTAAGCTTCTGATTAAAGAAATGTGCCAAACCCCATCGTGTCCATTCGGACCCCAAAAACCCATACCATAGTCATAAACTATGCCGCTCTTAACCATTGTAAGAGACCACGTTAAGGTTCCAATAAAAATTAGAAACCAGGCCCAATGGTTAACCTCTGGAAAATACTGCCTTAATACCTTTTTTAGCATCGACTAAAATTGAAGACCCGACTATAAAATACATAGCAGTGATATATAAAGCTGACCCTGCACCAATTAAAATCCAAACCGCTGTAAGATCTCGCGGTAAAATCGACCTTAAAAGCAAAAGCATAAGGGTCATGACTAAAGTGCCAAGAACCGGTCGTCCAATTGATTCATATACTTTAAAAGGAACTATCTTGTAAGCAACGTACATCGCAAAGAGAGAAGAAACACCCACAAGAGAATAACCAAACGCCGCTCCCACAACTGAGTATCGGATGGAAAGAATAGGGACAAAAAGCCAAGTGAGAACAGTCCACATGATCATAAGTTTAAAAGTAGTTTTAATGCGTCCTGTTGCGTTTAAAAGATTGGTAAGTTGAGTTGTTGCGGCTGCAAAAAGAGTGTTTATGCTAATTAGAAATAAGGGTAGTAATGCTGGTTCCCATTTTTCATAACGGGGAATTATGTCAATTAGTAGGGGAGCAAGCACTAAGAGACCAGCTGTAGTTGGAAAGACCAAAAAACACACAAAAAATATTGACCGTGTGATTGCTTGAACGAGGTGCTCCTTTTCCTCCTGCATCCTGGAAAATGCAGGGAAAGTGACTTTGAGAACGTGATCCATAAAAAGTCTAAGTGGCATATATGCCCATTTTTGGGCCCACCCTAAAAATCCAACACCCATTGGCCCCAAGATTCCTCCTAAAAATGCCGTCATTCCATCATCTTTTATTGTTGCAAGCAGTGTGTTGGCTTGATATGGTACTCCAAAAGACAATAAACTTTTCAAGGCTTTTTTCCCCAAGGCAATCCCCGGAATCCAAGGCTTTATAAGATAAATTGCAAAAAGTCCTACAAAACCTCGTGCAACAACAGCATAGGTAAAACTTGTCACACCAAATCCTTTCCAAGCCAAATAAACCGCGACAAGATTATAAACAACGTTCTCTAATACCTGGGGTAAGACCAGTTTAGGAAAATCTAGTTCCCTTTCGAGTAAAACCGAAGGAATAGTTTTTAGAGACGAAAGGAAAAGTGATAAACCAAGCGCGTACAAAAGAAATTTTCCCTCTTCTGATAACGAATAATATTTTTGAAGGTATGGTGCAAAGGCAAAAAGAATTAAAAGAAGAGTAATTACCAGAAACTGCTGGATTGTAAAGGTTGTTCGCAATTCTTCTTCGGATACCGCCTCTTTTTTTTGTATAAGTGCTGCGGCAAGCCCTACATCTGAAAAATAGGCTAGAAAATTAACGATTGCGGAAACTATCCAAAAAACCCCAAATTCGCTTGGTTCTAAAAAAACCGTGAGAAATCCTGTTGCAACCAGCGAGATTACACTTAATACAAAGGTTCTTCCTGTCAAAACAGCCACTCCACGTACAGCTCTGGCTTTAACCGCTTCAAGAGTTATTTCGGTAGTTGGATCTAAATGCTCCTCACTTGTTTCTATTTCCGCCACATTCAAATTTTAACACTAAATTTCTTTTTCCACACCAAAGAAGATATAAGAAGAAACCACGCTCCTAAAGATATGATATTGCCGTAAGTTCTCACAGGAGTATTAAAAAACTGTGCATAAACCAAATGTTCTCCTTTTGGCAGATTAATCCACATTCGACCCCATCGCTCCTCCTCAGGAATAAATGAAGGAACTTCCCTAATATTAAGATCGTCTTTCAAAAATATTTTCCAGCCGGGAAAATAGAGTATATTTACCCTAAGTTTAGCTTCTTCAGATTCAACATTTGCAATAAATTTTCCCCAATAAGTTCCTTGTGCAGGAAAGGCTAGATTACCCTCACCATCCATAAATTCTGCCAAAACGGTTTGCGGCCCTGTCGGAGCAGTCTTCGCATATATTGGTAAATAGTCATAAATTCCGGCAGTTTGTTGAATTCTCCATGCCTCTCCTGAAAATTTTTCCTCATCGGTCACTGGCCCGGTTCTCTCAACCTTAAAATATCCCCAGTTTAGGATCACAAGGGCAATTGCTAGAAATAAAGTTACAAAAATTTGTGGAGGTGTTACAAACAGTTTCAATAAAAAGCCACGTTTTGACTTAAGTTTTGCAAAAATGCCTGGCAGAAATCCAACTAAAAAAGAAAATGCGAAAGTTGTGATAGTCAAAAATCTCCATGGAAACTGTATGTATGACAGCTGCGATATTGATCTATAAATCCAGAAAGATTTAAGGTGAGTCATATAGGAAGCGAACCAGCCTACAAAAAACAAAAAAACACCGATAAGAAGTAGCTGATCTTTCTTAATGTTTCTATTTCTAACTGCCATAATTCCCCTCACTAAAAGCATTAATCCAACAACAATCGATAAAATCCAATGCAAGTGCCCAATTTGAAATGACATCCCATCATCAGCTTCCACCCAAACAGAGGGACCGTATCCCCAAAAACGCGAAATCAAAAGTTGGTTAAGACTTACGAAATGAGCCGTGTAGTCATAATAACCAACAAGCTGGCCTTTTATTTGAGTAAGTCCGTTCTCTGTGAGTGCCGGCAATGTAAAAAATGCTGAAAGGCCGAAAGCCCAAATTCCGCTTATCACTAAGTGCGGTAGGCGAGACCAAGCACTTTCTCGCCACAAATGAAGAACTACCCATATCCCAAAAAAGGGGGTGAATATGAGTACCATAAGATTGTGCGACATAAGTAAAAATGCGTAGGAGAGTGCTAGAAGGACTACGTTTTTGGTAACTAGTGATTTGTGATTTGTGATTAGTCGATAGGAAAACAAAAATATTAAAGGAAACCACGTAAGCGCCCATGCCTCATTCATTGCCCCTCGGACATACACATCAACAGCGTGGTACGGAGCCCAGATATAAAAAATCGAAGATAATACCCCACCGATTCGGCCAAAAAATTCTTTTGCCAAAAAATACATCGTAATTCCCGATGCAATAATCGACAATGCAAATGTAAGCCTTGCGGTTGCAGTAAACGCAAATCCTAAAATCCGAAAAGTCTCCCCTATCAGGTAGGGTAGGGGTGGATAGAAATTAAAAAGTGGAACACCAAAGCCATATCCCATATCAGGTACCCATCTACATGGAATTTGACCATCTAAAAAACACTTCTCCAATTCAAGCTGTCTCATCATTTGCAGATCATCATGCATTGGAAAATATCCTGATTTGAACAAATTTCGGGACGCCAAAAGTGAGAAAAGTAAAATTACAAAAAGAGCGATTTTGTGTCCTTTAAGCATAGATCTATTTTACTACTCCACGAAGTTTGTATAGCCGGTAAATATAAAAGAGAGATGCTGCAGCAAAAACACTTCTAATTAAACTCTTTAATCTAAAAACGTCAGTATACCTTGATAATACTTCTGATAAACCGGGAAGGTTCCTCAGATCTCTAAGACTCGCATTTAAGGGGCTAAACAATCCGATTGTAAGTGAAGTTTCGAAAAATAAAGTAATCGCAAGCCATGCTAAAAATAGTGTCAGAACTAAAATACCGTGTTTGAAATTACTTTCAGAAAGCTCCCAGAAAAGGAAAGGTGTAACCCACAAAAACCACTGAGGGTGATAATGGGTGACAGAAAATATCAAAAGCAGGATTGTTAGAAAGTAGACTCCTAGGTTTATAACTTTTTTTGTGTAGTAGGAATAAAAATAAATAAGCGTGAGAATAAAAACAAAAGTAAATATTCCTTCTGCTCCAGAAACAGGTAAATTCATAAATAACATTTTCTGGTTTTTTGGAGAAAACAATACCATCTCTCTATATGCAAGGGATGTTATATAAGGAAGTGTCACTAAAATAAACGGCGCTACACCGACCAACAAATACATAACTTTCTCCTTAAAATTCTTTCCGAAGACAAAGGCTGCGACGGGTACAAAAAGTAATGGAAATATTTTATAACTTCCCCCTACTCCTAATGAAATCATGCTCCAGGCGAACTTTCCTTTCTTTGCAAGTACTAAACTAAGAACTGTAAAAAAAGTTGGAAGTAGGTCAAGTTGTCCAATCATAAAGGTCGTATATAAAGTAACCGGATTAAGCATCCACAGAATAAAAACCAGTTTCTTTTTATTACCTTCAGAAAAAAGGCTTGATAAGAGAAATGCCAATCCGACATCGAAAAAAAGATAAGGAAATTTATACAAAAAAAGATGCCAGTTAAAGCCTGGAAAAGAATAAACGCTCGCTAAGTTAGACCATATAAAAGGAACAAAACCGGGATCAGTGAAAGGTTTTACAAGAATTCTGAAAACGCCTAAAGTAAAATATGCTAAAGGCGGATATATAAAAACGTCAGAAACTCCGATATTTTTAACTAAAGGGTGATCAGGAGAGAGATTTGAGAGATATTCGTAAGGGTTAAGAATTCCCTTTTCCGAAAAAAAGTAAGCAACAGAACTATGACCCCAAAGATCTTGATGAAGTGTAATCGGCATCAAAATTACTCTCACTGCCAACCCTAAAACCAACCACTTAAACCACCACTTTTTAATCAAATTTTGTAGCATTTAGGTCTAAATATGATATCACAAACTTCTTTGGAGTATCTATTCAAACCTCCAGAGAACCCTGGCCTTTTAGGCCAGGGGTGAATGGAAGCAGTGAACAAACTCTTCGAGCCCTTGCGAGAAAACCGAGGACGCTTAGCCCTCGGTTGTTTATTTTCTTCCTAAATATCTGAATCGAGGTTTAACTTCCCCATCGACTTCAACACTTTCTAAAAACATATCTAAGGGTCTCACCCATTTAAGTCTTCTTCCATACAAGGCTTTATATAAGACTAGCTCTTCTAAAGTTTCGCTATGAATAACTACTCCCAACATCTCGTATCTTTTTTTCTTATAATGTTCGTAAATTCCAAGTTTTAACGATTTTGCTTTTTTGGATAGTTCAACTTCAGTCATATCACGAAGTGTTAATTTTTTTAACAGTATTGATCAAAATTTCAAGACCTTTGTCCAAATCTTTCCTATTAATGATAAGGGGTGGCATAAGTTGAATATTGCCGTCAGAGCCATATAAAATGTACAAACCTTTTTGGAAAGCATCAGATACTACCTTCTTCGCTAAATTTTCGTCAGGTGTTCTTTTATCTTTATTGTCCACGAAGCAAATTCCTATTTCCATACCATATCCTCTAACGTCTCCGACATTGTCTAAATTCCAAAGTTCCTTAGTAAGTACTTTCTTCATATATTCCCCATCTTTTTTAGATTTTTCCCATACTTTATCCCTCAGGTGGATCTGCAAATTTTTTAAGGCTGCTGCACAGGCGACAGGGGTCCACCCAAAAGTAGACTGTAGGTTTGTAACTTGCCATGTCTTATCAGCAATTTCACTGGTTGTCACCATTGCGCCTATTGCTGCTGCTCCATTTGAAAATCCCTTTGCGAAAGTGACAACATCTGGAACAATGTCCTCTATGTGCATTCCGTAAAGTTCCCCACAACGCGAAAAACCTGTACCAACCTCATCAAGTATTAATAACGTTCCGTATTTCTTAGTTAACTGTCTTACTAAAGTAGTGAAACCTTTAGGAGCGACATAGGTGGAACCCCACCCCGTAATAATTCCGGGTTCAGACAATATAGCTGCGATATCTTCGTACTTTAATATTTTTTCGAGTTTCTCCCCAAATTCTCTAAGCAATTCTTCTTCGCTTAACTTAGACCTAAATACTGCTGGATATTCCATGCGAACCACGCTTGAAATTTGTGGGCCTATCTCTTTCATTTCATTTTCTTCCAGAACTGCTGACAACATGGAAATTGACTGACCATGATACCCATGATGAAATCCTAAAATTTTACTTCGCTTAGTAAAGGCTCTAGCAGTTTTTATCGCTTCTTCGTTGGATTCAACTCCTCCGGTTGTTCTTCCCACAGCAGTAAGACTTGGAGGCAATGAATTTGTTAATTTTTCTGCTAAATCATTTTGCATAGAATCAGCAGTTTCCATCGGTGCATATACATTTTTTCTTACTTGATCTATTAATGCTTTATTAATTTCAGAATTATTCCACCCTAAGTTAGTAACATTCCAACCAGAGGTGAAATCAAGAATTTTTTTGTCGGTTGTAGTCCAAATATATGATCCTTTAGCCTTTTTTAAATTAAACGACCAGTCAGATGCCGAGTTGTAAATAATATTATTTTTAATCATTCTGATTTTTTACTACCTCAAACAATAAAAGTGATTCGTGGGACCCGTCGGGACGAGTTCCTTTCCCGTATACAGCTTTCAAATCCATATCGGGCGTATCAAGATCACCTAGAAACCTTGTAGAGTTTATAACAAGGTATGTCTTATTTCCATAAGCTTTTGATTCTTTAAGGCTTTGTGGAACATCCTTTATCGAAAGTCCTACTCCGATTACGGTAACTTCAGGAACATTAGCCAAGTACATTTGAAGCCCGTCAGGTAATGTCCCAAAATACCCTTCCGTTCCAACAACAATCTTACCTTCAGGGTTATCTCTGTATTCTTTTCGGATTATTTCCGAAACCTCTTTAATTCCATACCCAGAAGTCCACTCCTCAAGATATCCCGATCTCTCGCTTCTAGGAAGATTTGCCGTTTGGGGATTTGTCAAAAGTTGGTAATCCAAAACTAAAGCATTAGCAACAAAAATTATAAACAAAATGTTCAAAACCGTAACGTGTAAACCTGAAACACCCTTAGGGTGAAATAGGTTTGCACCCTTCACCTTTTCATTTTCATTAATCAGCTTCAGCAGTCCACCTGGGGGGTGGATTAGCTTGGCACCTAGGGATATCGATGCAAGTATTAACAAATAAGGAACTGAAAAATATGCATACCGGGCGGTCATTGTTTTTGAAAATTCAGCAACAAAGAGAATAGGAATAATTCCCCAAGCAAGAAGAATTAACGTCTCTTTCGTTTTTCTCTTAAGGCCTACAAAAATTCCAAATAAAGTTAATAGAACTAAGACACTCGGTCCAAGAATCCAGTAATATTCTAAGATTCTGTCTAAATATGGCAGCAGCGGATCCAGTGGGCGTTCTAAAATATGAGACAAAGGATAGACATAGTCTTTATTTCTTATTGCGATCATGTGGAAGTTAGGCCCTAAACGAAGGATGTTATACATTCCTAAAGCAATTATGTAGGTAAAAGTAAATAGAAAAACAAAAATTGAAAATTTATTGAACTTTTCCTTTAATTTCTTCGGCCATTCATGAAGTAGTAACGTGGTTGGTGTTAAGGCCGCAAAAAAGACGGCCGGTGACTTTGTTAATAATGCCCCTCCAAGTGAAAACCCCGTTAATATTGCAGTATCCAATCGAACTTTTTTGACAGTAATTATCCCAAAAACCAAAGCCCAAACACCAAACATAGAAAGCATTGAGTCCGCAAGTGCTAGCCGATCAAAAAAAATACTAAAAGGAGAAATTGCATAAATTAAGCTTGCTAGTAAAGACATTTTTCTGGACTTGAAAAGAAGCTGAGTCAAAACAAAGATTCCTATCACAGTACCGAGTCCTGAAAATACAGAAACAATTCTTCCGGCAATTAGTGGGTCTGAAAATATTTTAAAAAATGGAATTACTGCCCACATAAAAAGGGGTTGCTTTCCATCTGAAAGAGGCACAAACCGAAGTGTCGGTTCTGCACGCATTACTTGGGACCATCTGATATAAATTGCCTCGTCTCCAAAGACAGGAATGATTGTTAAATTATATAGGCGAAGGAAAAAGGCAAGAATCAAAATTCCACCTCCAACCAGAAAATCATTTCTCCATTTTTTCCAAAGTTGTTTCATGCTGTACTCACTTTGCAAGGACAGTCCTTTAAGGGTTACTTCCAGTGCTAGCTTTTTTTACCAAAATTTTGTCTCTATCGGATTTTATTATCTCATATTCTGCCTCAGAAATTTCCAACCTATCTAGCCTCCACTTATATGTAATTACTAAAAACGGCTCATCTTTTTCAAAAATTCCTTTCAACTCTTCGTTCTGAATTTGTTTAACAACTTTCTCTGAATAATAGATCGCTGTGGGTAAAAAATCACCATCAATATAAAGGTCTTCATAATATTTTCCAGCCTCCTTGGAAAGAATTGCTTCATCAGATATAAAAGCAGGGATATCTATAAATTCGTACCAACTCCTTTTTCCCTGAATATATGAATAGTAAAAACTTATTACTAAAAGACAAATTGATATTGCCGGAATTTTTAGAGTATTTAGAAGGTTATATGCACTTTGATATTTCTTTCCAACCTTATTAAATATTTCCATTGCAAGGTTGGTAATTCTTTCAAGTAAAAACCAGAAAAAACCAAAAAGGGCTAAGATTAGAAATGGATGTAATGGAACTAACTGCCAAATATGGCCTTTTTCGGAAAGTAAAAACGGGGTAAAAAAAGATAAGAAAAGGATAGAAAAAATCCAAAACCTTTTCTGAAAAGTTAATGTTCCCAAAATAATCGATGCTATACCAGGCCAGAACCACTTCCCTATTCCGTTGTGAAAATATTCTTTCATCAATTTTAAATTGTCTGCAAATGAGGTTTTAACGCTAACCCCAGGAAGCCCAATTTTAAAATAGTGCCTTAAAAACCCTGGTTGCTTAAGGTGTTTATATAAAAACCATCCGCACACAAAAATTACAAAAATTAAAAATGGTTTTTTGATATCTGCAATTTTAACTTTCTTCGACGTTACCAAAATAAATAAAACAACCGGAAGTACCGTAAAAGGAACCGCAGTTTTTACTAAAAACAAAAAGGCCAAACTCAAAGATAAAGGTATTAAATATTTTTTGTTATCTGAACATTTAACTGCGAGGTAAACCGTTACAACAAAAAACAAAGTTAATGGAACATCAAGATTACCTGAGCGTGCTCTGAACAAAAACCACGGCGAGGAGGAAAGTGCAACCGCTGTACAAAAACCAACTACTCTATTAAATAGTTCCTTTCCCAAAAGGTATGTAAGTACGAGGGTAAATAATCCAGAAGTGGCCGATGAGAATCGTGCCGAAAATTCACTAACCCCAAAAACTAAGTAACTTAGTGTCGTCAACCAAAACCCACCAGGTGGGTGGTCAATAAAGGCTCTTCCATTCCAAGTTAGATTAATGGGGTCGGCATTTTTCAGAATATTTCTTGCAATATCTGCATACCAAGCTTCATCGAAAGAAACAAGTGAAGATTGTCCGAGTTTAAAGAAAAATAGTGGAAAAAAGGCTAAAAACAAAAAGGGGGCGAGTAAATCGATACTAATCTTTTTAAACATCTTTGTATAAACCCTTCAGATCATTCATTTTAACCCTCAGAATTTGTGTCAGCATTTCTTTTGATTCACGAACGTATCTAGAAAGTGCGCCACCTTTGCTTTTACTTACATCAACGTCCTTCCATTCAACCGGAACCTCCTCAATTTTATAGCCCATCTTTTTGACAATATGCAAAAGTTCCACATCCCAACTCGTAACCGTCCAACCCTTCACTGCTCTCGCCTTCCTGAAAAATTCAAGTTTCGGAAAACCTTTCAATACAACGTCCTTTTTAAAAAGCTTGAAGCCACACTGTGTATCGTCAATTTCCGGAAGAATAAAAAGTTTCCTAACGGCCATAAAAACGATTGACCCCATCCTTCTATAAAGCGGAAAGTTTTTGCGTAATAATCCCCGAGATCCTATCACAGCGCCTACATTTTTCTCCAAGAAAGGAAGTAATTTATCAAGTTGATCGATAGGAGTTGACTGATCCATATCACTGAAAAGTACATAGTTACCTTTGGATGCCTTTATTCCATACCAAAGAGCAGATGGTTTTCCACCATGAGTATTCTCTAGTAATTTAAAATTTTTCCAGTTTTTGATTTGCGATTTCATTAAATCGCGACTATCATCAGTACTACCATCATCAGAAATGACCACCTCCCAAGTGAAATTCTTATTCTTCAAGTAGTCGTTCACGCCGGACAACACTTTTCTTTTCAAATTAGCTTCTTCGTTATAACAGGGAATTATTACTGATAAGAAAATCTTGCTCATACTTTTACTTGTTGCTTGTAACATCTTACCTGTTGCAATTATTCAGTATACCCAAACAATGGGTCTGTTAAATTAGAATCTTCACCCGAACAGCTGTTTTTAACAGAATCTGGATCGTAGATTGTATACTCAGGATAGATTAATCCAAGTGCACCAAAAGTTTTATCCACAGGAAAAATGTCTTTTAACGGATACACTATTGTATACACAGGACTTCCGCTATCTGGCCTATTAACATGTAAGCCTTTTCGCCAAAAAAAGTATCTGTATCCCATATTTAAACCTGGGTCTGTGATATACGAAACAGCAACACAAGGATACCCGTAAGATTCTGCATTCACTTTTATTTCTTCCACGATTGCCTTCTTATACTTATAACCGCTTTTATTAATTGGAATAGTAAAAAATCTATAAAGGTTTGCTCCTACAAACAACAAAACCAAAACGTACCCGATATTTCTAAGTTTATTTTTAGAAAGTAGATGGGTAGTAAATGTTGCAAATACTATAATCCATACGACCAATAATCCGTTCAGATAATATTCGGATATAACTTTTGAATACAAGGAGAAAAACGTAACATAAATTAAGATCCACGAAAAAATAACAATTACCCAATTCCGAGTAATAACCTTTTTACTATATAGATAGTAAGCGAGAATTACACTTGCAATCAACAACAACTCGTTTGGAATATTAACCATATCTCCCCACAAAAATCCTCTAATATTTTTACCCACGAGATAAAGAGTTCTTGCAAATTTTTCGTAGCCACTAACAATGTCTGACTGATTTGTTGTTAAACTAATAATTAAAGCTCTCGATTGAGAAAAACCATGTCTTATCTCAAAAACTATCAAGGGAAGGGTCGTTAAGAATAAAGAAGAAAATCCAATAAATATAGATCTGTATTCAATTTTTCTTTTCGACAAAAAAATTGTTATTAGTACTAGTGGAAGTACCAAAACTAGAGCCGCATTAAGATGCCAAATTAAACCCAATAGTACCCCAAGCAAAATAAAAGCCTTTTTTAGTCTACCTTTGAAGATAAGGCTTAGTGCATACAAAAACCAGACTGTCCATAAAATCACAGGCATTGTCGGAACAACCTCTCTGTCGTTAAAAATTGTGTAGAAAGAAAATGTGTAAAGAACAGACGCAACTAATCCAACTTTTTGATTAAAAACTTTACTAAAAACAAAATATAAACTGAAAATAGTAAGAAGTCCCAATAGAGCCACTAAAAACACCCCACCCTTAGGGTCCATTCCAAAAATTATATAGAAAGGAATTAAAAGATAATAAAAAAATGGTCCTATAAAAATTCCATGTGTTGAAGTCTCTTGGCCAATTAACCGAAGGTGTCTATCAACTAAAACGTCCTTAATAAACCAACCCGCAAGGTCCTGATCGTGAGAATATAAAAATAATTCCTGAAAATTATAAATTCTTAAGAAAAATCCAAAACCCAAAAGAAGGGTTAGAATTAAGAGAACTTTGTTTTTCATGAGCGCCTTCGACGTTGAATTGTTATCCCGCCAAAACGCTCCTCTCTTTCTACTTGTGTATTTCCTCTATACCTCGCAATCCAATTTTCAAGTCTTTCTGGGTGCGGAGGATCAACCTCGTAAAGAACATAGACAATTTCCTTTTGTGGTTCTTTAACCATTCCACACAAATTCCGACCACACCTTTTTGAGGCTTGCCACAAAAATAAGTAGTCGTATGCATGAGGAATGACCGGAGGAACGTAAACATCTACATTGAATTCCTTAAGCGCCGATGCGTCTTCAAAAACCCAGTTTACTGCCTGAAGCTGGTTACCTAAAGTTATGTGTGTGGGTCCATCTACCCCCGCTGCAATTAGGTTTCCTACCAATGGCCAATTCATCCTTAAAAAAACTATAAGAAAAGTAATTACTATTATTCTTCCGATTAGGTTCTTCCACAATAATCCTAAACCAAGGGAGAATAGGAGAATCATTGGTAGGTAGTAACCGGTCATATAGTAATCGTATATATTTCCGTAGTTCCCTTGAAAGAAAAAGTATCCAATCATTGGTATTCCGATGAAAATCACTAGAAGCGAAATTGCCTTAGGAATTTTTCTAAAAGCTAAGATTAACCCTGCCAGTGAAGCGAAATAATAAAGTCCTTTATTTACCGCAGAGCTTGGAAAAACTTTTGAAGTGAAAACATCCCAGAAAAATTGTCTCTTTTTATCCCAATTATAGGAAGTAAATGGAGACCCATAACTTTGCTCCTCAAAAATTACTTTTTTGAAGTTATTAAATAAAATATTCTCGTGTCGAAGATTAAAGACAACTTGCGGAAGCAAGGTTGCAAAAAATATTAAACCAGAAGTTAGTATGACACTTCGGTTGGGTAATGCTTTTTTATTCGTTAAATATAAGTAAATATAAAATACAACTACCATCGGGATGTAAAAGACAGCACTCGCAGCTTCAAAATGAAGAGATATCCCAACCATAAGTGCGACAGTTAACCACTCGCCGAGCCGGAGGCTCTCTGAGCCGGAGGCCATTTTCTTTCTGTTTTCTTTCTTGTTCACTAGCCTCCACATAGCCAATAGAAGTAGTGCGCTAGTCAAAAAAATTGGCGTGGGATTTGCCAACCAGCGTCCAGCTAGTACCATGTAGTAAGAAAAAGAAGCGATTATCGCTGCAATCAAACCTGTAATTCGAGATTGCATTTGCCATCCAATATAATAAGTAACTGCAATTCCGGCTGTAGCCAGAAACGCTAAAAAGATTGCCGGGTACACGGGGCTTCCACCGTCTATTAAATAAAAGGGTGCAATCAAATAGTAATAAAAAGGGCCCAAAAATAATCCTGCAAGACCAGTTACCGGGCCAATCAAAAAAGGTTTTCCCTCGTGCCAGAGTTGCCAAATTACTAATGCGTCTCTTCCTTGGTCAAAATAAAAACGAAGTAGGTCCTGGGTTCTATATACCCTTACATAGAGTGCTAAAGTTAAAACGGCGGCAAGTATTAAATAGACTAAAGGATTTTGTTTAATTTCTTTTTCCCAAAATTTCTTTAGCAGGGACGATAAGTTTTTGTACATACTAAAATAATTTTACTCTAAAATTTGAAGAAGTTTTTGAACTTGTGGTTTAAAGTATACTGGCAATCCAGAAAAACTTTGAAGTTCTTTCTTTGTAAACCACTTTACTTCTTCCTGACCCTCAAGGGGCTTCGCACGTCCCTTCTTCCATTTGCACAAAAACGTCATTCCCACAACATGATGGCCGCTTACTCTGAAAAATCCTTCATCCCCAACGAATGTGATTTCATCTTCAATTTCAATTCCAACTTCCTCCATTACTTCTCTTTTTAAAGTTTTTTCTATAATATCCTTCTCATCTCCCATATCTACCTTCCCGCCTGGAATAAACCACACACCCGGTGTTTGTGGATCGTACTTGCTTCTTTTTGCAAGTAAAACTTTCCCATCTTTTTCAACAAAAGCAAAGACCGCAACAACGTGAGTGCTTATGTCTTTCTCAACTGGTTTTATTTTCTTTCGCATACTTCCTGAGATGCTTAGTTTCTTTAAGCAACTAACTTTTTAAAAACCCTATATGTTGCAACAATATCGTCCATTGCGTTGTGGCCTTCACCTTCGCTGTGCCCTTTGTGGATCGGTACTTTCAATAGTTTACACACATCGCCTAGACTAAGTTCCTCTGGTTGATTCCTTTCCCTAAAGTGTGCGTATGCAATCGATATAACATCAATGAGGTGATAATCAAAACTGTATTTTATCCCAAATTTTTTAAAATATTTATCCAGAAACCACCAATCGAAATCAACTTTCCATCCAGCCACCATTGCATTGGGTGCTAATTTTGAAATATCTTTTAGCGTCTCCTTAAGGGGTTTTGCATCCCTCCACTCGCCCGCTGAATACCCAGAAATTTTCAAACCTTCTGGATCTCCGGTTTCAAGGTGTTCGGGATTTATACGCGCATGGTATTTGTCTAAAATTTCTAAACTCTTTCCGTCTACGAGTAAGCACCCTATTTCTATGATTTCGTGCTTATCCATATCAAGACCTGTTGTCTCCAGGTCCACAAAAAGTATCATTCTATCCCTAAAATTTATCTTTTTTTCTTTTTTCCTTATCATTTTGTGTGGGTTAATTTATATAAAGTTACTCCTGACACCTGCCATTCATCTTCAATTTTAGTCCAGCCAAAGTTTGCAATTTCGGCTTTTGGGTTATGAGTCGGATCACATTTTTCTTTTTCAGAATACTCGCAGATAACATATAGCTGCTCTGTTATTGTTTCATCAGTTTTTTGGGGATCAATCATAACAAATGGCTCACTCCAACTTTCTAAAAAGTATTGATAGGCTCCCTCATAATTCCTTTCAGCAATTACGGCTAAATTAAACTTTTGTCCGCCTGACTCTTCGGCAATTTTTTTAGCAACTTCAATTGACCTTTGCAATTGTCTATTGGGTGGGTATTTTAACAGATTATTCTGCAAGTTAACAACTAATAGATAACCTGCTACAAGGATCACAACTAAGCTGCCAAAAATCTTATGCTTGTTAATTATACTTTGAGATATTCCTCCAATGAGTAAAAAGGGTGCCGTAAAGAAAAATCCATAGTAATGATCATAAATTTCTTGCTTATAAAGTGCCAGTCCTATTAGACTGATCCCAATCCAAATAATAAGCACTAGATACGCGCTCCAAGTTTCAGCCGACCTCCTCTTTGCTTTAATGATATATATCATTAAAGCAGCAAGTGCTGTCAAAGCCGTAAGAAAAACTTTGCCGGGTAGATTTCCAGCTACTTCGTTTGTTCCGACAACAAGTCTGGTAACCATCTTGTCTGTTACTTCAGGAAGTTTGGGGATCGAAGTCCACGGGCGAGCAGATACTGTCGTTTGGCGCTCGGTAAAAAATTTCTTTATCGCAGAAAAATTACGCCAACCGTGACGTGCGTCAAAAATAAGAAGTGGAGACATTAAAACCGTAAAAATTCCTAAACCGACAATTGAAAATTTTACAAAGTTTCTGACTTGTTTTGTGCTTTTAATTTTCATATAACTTAAAAGCCAAAACAAACCAATAACAGGTGCCAATAATAATCCCAAATAATGCGACTGTAAAACAAAAGCAAAGGAAATCCCAAGAATTACCAGCCATTTAAAGTCATTTCCCTCGTTATCGTGAACTGTATCACGGTAACTTCTTCTCCACACTTTCCAGATTGCATAAATGCACAAAAGAGAAAAAAAGGGCATGATATTTGGGTTCCATGAAGAGCGGGAATAAGTAATCACAACAGGTGCAGTTGCATACAAAAGTGACGCCAAGAGTGCTGCTATTTTACCAAACCACTCGCGAGAAATTGTCCAAACAAAAAAAATAGTTAAAACTCCTAGTAAGGCAATCATTACAGCGGGTCCTGCGGGAGAAAAGTTAGCGAGAAGAAGCGCGGGGGCCATCATATAATAGTACAAGGGCCCAAGGTACATATTCCCAATTGAAGTTCCCGGGCCAACCAGAATGGGGTCAAAGTTAACAAGAAGTCGTCGTACAATAAGAACGTCTCTTCCTTCGTCCCCCAAAAAAGTCATGTACTCATCAATTCTGTAAAGCCTAAAAAATGCACCAACAAGTAAAATTATGGCTATAAAAAGGGCCTCGAGGCGATTCTTCCTGATCCAATTTTTTAACCTTGAACCTGCCTGCACAGGCAGGTTATAACTCATAAATTTTTCTTTCAATGAAGTTTTTTCCATAGTTTAAATAAGTCTACAAAACTTTTAATAATAACATTCAAATCGGCACCCGTTCCTTTACCCTCAGTTCTTGGATAATGATGAACACCGATTTCTACAATTTTAAATCCGTACATTTTTGCATTAATAAGAAATTCGCTTGAAATAAAAGCGCCTCTTTCGGATTCTAACTTAGGAATCCTATCAATCACCTTTTTAGAAACAAGTTTAAAACCGCAATCAATATCTTTTACATTTAACCCAAAAAGCAATCGAACGAACAATTGCCACGCCCAAGTATTTAGTTTACGCCACCAAGGTACAGCTCTTTTAAAATAACATCCCGCAACAATATCGGCAGCTGCTTCCCTTTGTTTATTTATAAGTTTAGGTAGTTCTGAAACATCAAATTGGCCGTCTGCGTCGGTAAAAGCAATCCAAGAATATTTTGAACCATAAAATCCTGATTTTAACGCTGCACCATAACCCCTATTAATTTTATGAGTAATAATTTTTAATTTTCGGTATTTGGATTTCAGTTTTGAGAGTACTTTAGCGGTATCATCCTTACTTCCATCATTTATTACAACTATTTCGTATTTTTCTGCTATTTCTGGAACCACCTTAAAGGCTTTTTCAACAGTATCTGCAATTTGTGCTTCTAAGTTAAAGGCTGGGAAAAAAACCGAAAGTTCAGAGATTTTTTGCATCATACATTCGAAGTCTAGCATAAATTGTTGATCTGAATCCAACATTTTCTACTCTTGACAGAACCCAAATAAAAAGCGAAAATCTAAATATATTATGGATTTACTTACCGAAGTAAAAAATCACTGGAAACAACTTCGAGAAATGACTTATGACTTTATTGATGTAATCAAAGATGAAGATCTCGAGAAAAGACTCCCCTTTCCGGAATCCCAAAATATTCTTTACCAATTCAGGTGTATGATTGGTGCAGAAGAAAGCAATATCGCACTTATTACCGAAGGTGTATGGAAAGGTTTTTCCAGTAGTCTCGATAAAGAAAAGAAAATCACAAGAACGATAATAAAAAAACATATGAAGTTAGCTGACCAGAAACTCTATAAAGGATTAGAAAGTGTGAGTTTACTTAAAAAATTTAAAAATGGAACAACGCCTTTTATGAATTACATGGTACTTGTCGAACACGAATCTCACCACCAAGGTCAAATAATAAACTTTATTTATGCGCTCGACTTGCCAATTCCAAAAACTTGGGAAAGAAAGTGGGATCTTAAAAAATGAAAAAGAAAGTTGTTAAAGGAAAAGAAGTATATACGCTTTCCAACTCAGAGTGCGACAAGCTTTTTAAAGCAGAAAAGGAGGCAATGGAAAATACTTATCCTAATCCCAATTCAGGATTTGCAGTTGCCCTAATGACTAAAAAAGGTAACGTCTACAAAGGTGTTTCCTACATATCTGATACAGATACTCTTACCATGCATTCCGAAGCAACAGCCCTAGCAAATGCCGCCATTCATGGTGAGAAAGATGTGATTGCAATAACTGGCCCGAATTGCCACATCTGCAAACAGCTTATCTACGAAAGTACTCTTCGCTCAGGAATTGATATTGTTATTGTTTTTAAAGAAGAGGGTAAAATAAAGCAAATTCCGATCTCCAGAATGATGCCTTATCCTTGGCCAAAACCAAATTTCCAAGAAAAGTTAGATAAGATTAAAAGAAAAAAAGTTAAATGAAGCTTAATGACAGAGAAACTGCTTAGCCTTTAAGGATTCGATCCTGCAACGTGTATATAACATGAATAAGACAATTGTTCTCACATCAAACGGAATGGAAAGTGTGGATGTCCGGAAAGAGATAATCAAACTACTTCCCAAACCGTCACGCCAAATAGAACTAGCCCACATAATTACTGCATCTAATGTGGAAAAGAGTACAGACTACGTTAAAAGAGATAAAAGACAAATGCTTAAACTTGGACTTCAAGTTGAAGATATTGATTTAAAAGGTAAAACTGAAAAAGTACTCAAAAGTCTACTCGAAGGTAAAGACGTTATATACGTTCAGGGCGGAAATGCTTTTTATCTACTTAAATACGTTAGAGAAAGTGGGTTTCATAAGGTTGTAAAGGAACTAATACAAAAAGGTGTTGTTTATATCGGGGCCAGTGCTGGAAGTTATATTGCATGTCCTACAATAGAAATGGCAACTTGGAAACATCAAGACAAAAATAGGGTGGGGCTAAAAGATTTGAAAGCTTTAAATTTGGCACCCTTTCTGATTACAGTACATTATGAATCGAAATATAAAGCAATTCTTAAAAAAGAAATTCCCAAAGCGAAGTTTCCAGTTAGAATTTTAAGAGACAATCAAGCGCTTCTTATTAGTAATGGAAAAGTAAAGTTTGTGGGAAAAGGCGAGGAGGTTAAGTCTTCTGACCTTTAAAGGGTAACCCCTGCAAGGTTATATAGTTATGGATAAAACATTTTTTATCCCGATTCCAGAAAAATCACAGCCCTACAATTTCAATTTTTTTCTTACTCACTACGTATTTGCCCCTTGGATTGTCGAAGGAGAAGAACTGGTCAGACTGTTTAAACAGAGTTCTGGAAAATTTGTCCTTGTTAGGGTGGGATTTAAATCCCAAACCTCCCACCTCGGCCGTGCGTCGCCAAAGGCTTTGCCGGCGGCACGAGGAGTCCATTTAGCCACCATCCGAGGTGATTCTCCCGCATTAACAATCACTCTTCAATCAAAAACCAATCTTACTGAAGTTGAGCAAAAACATTTAAAAGATTTATTATCTTGGATTTTCGCAGTTAACGAAGAAGTAAAATATTTTTACGAAGTAATTTGCCAGAAGGATCCGGTATTGAAAGCGGCATCGGAAGAAATTTATGGAGCACATCTCCGAACTGATCCTTATGTTTTTGAATCTGTATTAGGCGTAATAATGGCACAAAATGTCTTGTTTAAAAGAATATACGAGATGAATAGACTACTGTGCGGGAAATTCGGAGAAAAACAAAATTTTAACGGAAAAATTTATCATACTTTCCCAACTCCCGAAAGACTTGCAAAAACTGATATTTCAGATATTCGGGCATGTAAGGTCGGATACCGAGACAAATATATCAAAGGTGTCGCCGAAAAAATTGTTCGAGAAAAATTAAATTTGGATGATCTTCGAAAAGTTAAAGACATTCAAAAAATTAGGGAAAAACTAATTGAACTGCCTGGAGTCGGTCCATATACTGCCGATCTGGCTGTGGCAATCGGATTTAGACTCCCGACTTTCCACATGGATCTTTTCAGTAGAGAAGCGTTGTATCAGTTTTATTTTAAGGGTAAGAAAATAACTGACGAAAAATTAAGAAAATTTGCAGATGAAAAGTGGGGCAAGTATAAAGCTCACGCAATGCTTCTTTTGACAACAAATACTGACGTTTGGGCAAAAAAACTTGGGATTGAATTTCGTCTAAAATCTGGCGCTAAGAATCCTTGACAGGGTTTATTTTCCAATGAAAGAAGCCAAGAAGTTTTTATAAATACTATTCGTCGTTATAATTCCAACAAGTTTCCCCTTTTCTATAACAGGAAGTCTATGAATATTGTGAAGTCCCGACAATGAACATGCTTTAAGAATGTGGTCATCAGGACTTACCGAAATTACTTCTTTAGACATGAAATCTCGCGCTTTCAACTTTTTTATCGCTAGTGCGTCATTTTCGATATTCTCAAAGTTCATATAGAATTTTATATCTTTATAAAATTTTTTCTGAGACGGAAACAGTTTAAAAAAGAGGTCTTTATCAGAAATAATACCAACGACCCCACCTTTTTTGTTAACTACAGGAACGCCAGATATTTTTCTTTTAACTAGAAGCTTAACAATGTTGGGAAAAGTTTCTGTGACAGATACTGTGTAAACCTTCCGAGTCATTACTTCGCGAACAAGCATACTTATATATTATTTTAACACGTTTAAATTCCTTTGACTTTAGATCTTCTTTTCTGGGCAATTTTTAATTCAAGAAGGGTTTTTCTAAGTTCTGCCTCTGCAAGTATAAATTCACTTTCTGATTTCTTCTCTCTCATCGTCTCCTCAGCCAGTTTTTTCGCTCTTTCAACTTTCGCAATTTCTATATCTTCCGATCTTTCCGCATAATCGGATAGTATTTCAATTTCACCAGCCGCAGACAGTTTAAGAAAGCCTTCGGTTGTGATAAGAGAATGTTCTTTATCCCTTTTTCTGGCAACAATTTCACCATGAATTACTTTTGAAACCAATGGAATATGACCGGGTAAGATTGTAATTTCCCCATTTGCTGTTGGAATAGTTACTGAAAGAAGTTCGCTTTCCTCAAACACAAGCTTCTCTGGACTCGAAATCCTAAGCTTCAAAAAATTCATAGTTTCTTTGATTTCTCTACAGCTTCTTCTATAGTACCAACCATGTAAAATGCATCTTCGGGTAACGTATCATACTTACCATCCAAAATCCCTTTAAAACCGGTAATTGTATCAGATAAACTTACGTATCGACCTGGTATTTGGGTAAAGACTTCGGCGACAAACATAGGCTGCGAGAAAAATTTTTGTATTCTTCTTGCTCGAGCAACAATTAGTTTATCTTCATCGGACAGTTCATCAATTCCTAATATTGCAATAATATCCTGCAAGTCTTTATATTTTTGTAAAACTTTTTGCACACCTTGGGCAACTTCATAATGATCTTTCGTCACAATATTAGGATCGAGTGCTCGTGAATTGGAGCTTAATGGATCAACGGCCGGATAAATTCCTTGTTCTGCAATTGAACGCTCAAGAACAATCGTTGAATCAAGATGAGCAAAAGTAGTAACTGGTCCGGGATCTGTGTAGTCGTCGGCAGGAACATAAACTGCCTGAACACTTGTAATAGAGCCTTTTTTCGTTGACGTAATTCTTTCCTGAAGTTCGCCCATTTCCTGAGCTAATGTTGGTTGATATCCCACCGCAGAAGGGGGCTTCCCTAAAAGTGCTGAAACCTCGGATCCTGCTAATGTAAAACGGAAAATATTATCGATAAAGAAAAGTACATCTTCATTTTTAACATCCCTAAAATATTCTGCTAGTGTTACTCCCGTTAGACCAACGCGAAGTCTTACTCCGGGAGGTTCATTCATTTGTCCGAAAACCATCGCAACATTTTTAATAACGCCTGAATGCTTCATTTCCCGCCATAGATCGTTACCCTCTCGCGTTCGCTCTCCCACTCCTGCAAAGACCGAATGGCCTTTATGCTCAACGGCCATATTTCTGATCATTTCAGTAACAATAACTGTTTTACCAACTCCAGCCCCACCAAAAATTGCTATCTTTCCGCCTTTAATAAATGGGGCAATTAGGTCAATTACTTTTAACCCTGTTTCTAAAGTTCTAACTTCCGGCTCCTGCTCTGAATACAAAGGTGAATTTTTATGAATCGGCCATTTTTCTTTGGAAGAAATATTCCCCTCGCCGTCTATTGGTTTACCCAAACAGTCCATGATTCGTCCCAAAGTTTCTGTTCCCACCGGAACTTGTATTGGAAATCCTAGATCGACAACTTTATCACCGCGTTTAACTCCATCGGTTCCCCCCATGGCAATCGTTCTCACAATACCTTCTCCCAAATGTTCTTGTACTTCCAAAATAAGTTTCCCTTCTACTTCAAGGGATTGGTAAATCTGAGGTAATTTTTCACTTTCGAAATACACATCAATGACCGGCCCGATTATTTGTGTGATTTCTCCTAATTTTTTAGATCTTTTCACAATAATGTTAAGCGTTAGATAGCATCCCAACTGCATTTCCGATATCAAGAATTTCGGCGGTAATAATTGACTGCCTTACTTTATTGTATTCAAGTGATAAATCCCCAATTAAACTTTGTGCATTATCGGTTGCGTTTTTCATTGCAACCATTCTTGCAGATTGCTCAGCCGCATAGCTTTCTTGCAAAATTTGGTAAATTTCAACTTCAAGATACATCTCTAAAAATGGTTCAACAACCTCCTTTGCTGACGGTTCAAAAAGATAGTCTTTATTGTTAGGCTCTTCCCTAGTATCGTCGTATGTTGGCTTAAGGGGAAGAAGTGTTCTTTCTGTTGGAACCTGATTTAAAGTATTAACAAACTCAGAAAAAATAAAGACAACCCTACTGGCAAGACCATCCCTAAATCTTTCCTCAATAAGGTTTGCAATTGGGGGTACTGTTTCATATTTGGGCGAGGAAAGCCCGAGCGTAAACTCAGCAATTATTTCTCCACCAATCCTGCGAATTACTTGGTTGGCTTTTTTACCAACAGTTATAAATTCTATTCTCTGCTTACCGATTGCTTCCACTGCCAATATAAGTTTTTTGGATAGGTTTGTAACTAAACTTCCGCATAATCCTTTTTCAGGTGCAACTAAAACTATAATAACCTTCCCCTCCTCAGAGCCACTTTGCAGGAGTGGATGAAGTTTCGGATCAAGATAATTTGATAAAAGATAAGATAAACTTATCAAACCGTTGACATAATCTTTTCCACCGGCAGCTTGTTCTTGTGCTTTTTTCATTTTGGACGCTGCAACAAATTGCATTGCGCGAGTTAACTTCGCGATATTTTTTGCGCTTTTTATCTTTTTACGAAACTGTCTTACTGACGACATTTTCAGTTAGCCTTCATGTAATCTTCTGCGATTTTTTTAAGTTTATTTTCCGTAACCTCAGTTATGCCTTCCTTAGAATAAATAGCTTCCGAAAGTTTTGGGTATTTTGACAAAGCGAGTTTAATAAAATCAGAGGCCATTTTATTGCAGTTTCCTACCTCTACATTATCCAGGTAACCTCGAGTAACAAGCCAAATTAATAAAACTAATTGATCAACCATTACTGGTTGGTATTGGGGTTGTTTTAAAATCTCAACAACTCTTACTCCTCTGTCAATTTTTGCACGGCTTGCGGCATCAAGGTCACTCCCAAATTGGGCGAAACTGGACAGTTCGTTATACGATGCAAGTTCAAGTCTCAACCTTCCCGCAACTTGTTTTACCGCCTTTAGCTGCGCTGCTCCGCCAACTCTTGAAACCGACAGGCCTGGGTTTATAGCAGGCCTAACTCCCTGAAAAAAAAGATCAGATTCGAGATAAATTTGGCCATCGGTTATTGAAATTACGTTTGTTGGGATATAGGCAGATATATCCTGCGCTTGGGTCTCAATAATAGGGAGTGCTGTAATAGAACCCCCTCCGTAATCTTTGTTCATCTTACAAGATCGTTCTAAAAGTCTTGAATGAAGATAGAAAATGTCCCCAGGATATGCTTCACGACCCGATGGCCTTCTTAAAACTAAGGATATCTGTCTATATGCCCAAGCGTGTTTGGTCAAATCATCGTATGCAATTAATACATCTTCCCCTTTATCCATAAAATATTCGGCAATCGCACACCCCA
>Ga0155836_111_pt5 | contig 35505 bp, 34 predicted proteins | sample RifCSPlowO2_01_FD_107490 | JGI IMG/M metagenome (GOLD analysis project Ga0155836, IMG submission 107490) | Candidatus Woesebacteria bacterium RIFCSPLOWO2_01_FULL_39_10 | reverse complement strand
CTCAGCCAAAGGCTGATGGTCCTTTGGACTAGATCGTCCTTTGGACGAGGTTTTTTGTTTATTAAGTTTTGACTGATTTATAATAGTATCGATTACGAGTGCGGTTTTGCCTGTGTACCTGTCTCCGATAATAAGTTCTCTTTGCCCCCTGCCAATCGGAATCATTGTGTCAATTGCCTTAATTCCTGTTGAAAGAGGCGTCGTAACCGGTTCTCTAAAAAGTATTCCCGGAGCAATTTTCTCAACTAGCATTTCTTTACTTTTTGCATAAGAAAGCGCACCTTTCCCATCAATTGCACGCCCTAATGGATCAATTACCCGTCCTAAAAAATCCTCGGTTACTTTTACTGATAGAATTCTTCCTGTTGATTTTGCGATATCCCCTTCTCGAAGTAATTTAAAGTCCCCAAAGACAATCGCTCCGACTTCTTCTTTTTTTAGATTCAATACAACAGCTTCTATACCATTCTCAAACTCCAAAACTTCTCCCATCTTTGCTTCAGATAAACCGGTTAATGCAACAACGCCGTCACCCAACTTTGTAATTTTCCCTACGTTGGAGTATCCAAAACCAGGACTGAATTTAGTGACTCTATCCTCAATCTGTTTTAAAATTTCATCTCGTATTTTAGACATTTTGACTTTGTTTCAAACTTTTTAACTGTCCGGATAAACTAAAATCCCAAACTCTGTCTTTATACATAATTTTTACGCCGTCCAAGAGACTCTCGTCTTTAACAAAAGAGAATTTATCAACATTCGTGTCTGTTAATTTTGTAAACATTTTTTTCAAACTTAAACGCTCGTCTTTCTTAAGTTCTCTGGGAGTGTAGATATAAACAGAATTCTGCGCGCTCTTTTTTCGCAAAAGATCTAAAACCATCGGAAGTGCGCTTGCTACACCATTTTTTTCCAAATAATCAATAACTACTTCTGCAACTTCTTTTGCTATTTTTTTTTCTTTGTCCTTCATTTCAAAGTTTTTCGTAATAGTGGAAAGTCGTTCTTTTTGGATTGAAGAGATAATTTTTTCAAAAGATTATCCATAACTCTTTCCATAAACTTGTCAGTCAGCTCTTTCTCTGCTTCAACTTTTGCAGTTTTCAGCATCGTCAAACCTTTCTCTATTTCTTTTTCCGCTTTCTTCTTGGCATTATCAATAATTACTCGACTTTCCTCTTGTGCCATTTTTATTAGGTCTTCGCGTTCCTTGTTAGCATTTTGTCTTGCTTGAGAGAGCAGATCTTTTTTAGATTCTTCGATTTTTTCTAACTTCTTTTCAATTGCGGCACTATCCTCAATTGCTTTAGTCAGTTTTTTATTCCTCTCATCAATCAACTTAATCACGGGTTTATACAAAACCTTAGACAGGATAAAAAGAAGTAACCCAAAATTAATAATTTGGGCTAATAGTATTTTTACATCTAACCCTAAACTTTCCATATTGTCTCTGACGAAAAAAGAATTTAAACGAATTTAATAATTAAGGCAACTACTAGTGCATAAATCGCTATTGCTTCCGTAAAGGCAATTGCTAAAATCATGTTTGTCTGAATTTTTGATGCTGCTTCAGGATTTCTTCCTATAGCCTCAAGGGCCTTACCTGCTAAAATTCCAATACCGAGTGCGGGCGCTATCGTTCCAACCGCCATAACTAATGCTGTCGCCAACATTTTTGTTTCTTCAGGTCCCATGTTCCACCTCCTTCCTGGCCATAGGCCTATCTAGGCCGGGGGCCTCTCCATGTTCAATGGTTGCCAATTGGATGAAAACTAATGTTAACATAGAAAATACAAGAGCTTGAATTAAACCCACAAAAATCTCGAGTCCAAAAAAAGGCAAGGGAGCTATGATCGGCACTAAGCTAGTTATAACTGCCAATAAAACCTCTCCCGCAAAAATATTACCAAAAAGCCTAAAGGAAAACGATATGACCTTTGCAACATCCGATATTAATTCTAGTATACCTACAAAAAAATTTATTGGGTTTGAGAAATTCAAAAACCTTTTAAAATAACCAAGTTTTAATTTTGCAACACCATAATATTGAATTGCAAAAACAGAAATTAAAGCTAAAGCTAAAGTTGTGTTAAGATCGGCAGTTGCACCTCTTAATAGTGGCACAAAAGTAGTGTGTCCTTCTTCAATCTCATTAAAACCAATTGATCCGAATCCTGGAAGAAGTCCTAACCAATTCGACAGTAGAATGAAAAGGAAAAATGTTAAAACTAAAGGAACAAAATCGCGTGCCTTTTTGCCTCCAACTGATTCTGCTAAGTCGATAATAAAAATAAAAATTACTTCAACAATTGTTTGGAAGCGACCTGGTTTCTTATTAAGCTTGGAAGAAACTAAAACTGCAATAATTATTAATAAAATGCTTGTTATAAATGAAGCAAGAAGCGAATTTGTGACAGTAAATCCGTACAAATGAAAAAGCGGCTCAGCCGCAAGTGAAATATGCATAAAATTTAGTAATTTTTCTTTGAAATCAGAAAAATAGGAGGAGATTTTTAATGTAAGATTATTACCCTGCTACTTTTCAACTGATTTTAACTTCATCTCTTAAAATAGTCAATATAAAAACCAAAATTCTTTTACTTTAAAGTTGTTGAAGTTTGAGACTCAAGGTGTTAGAATAACGCCTTACCTATGGACAATCTATAGGTTTTTTTATGGGAATCGAAACAGAAGAACAACTATATCGATTTATTGCCAAGGAAGAGAAGCAGATCGACTATAGACATCTTAATAGAATTAACGAGACTGCTGTTGCTTGCGGCGACCCGCTCATTCAATCTAGAGCTGCCTGGCGTCTTGTTGGTGGAGTTGTCAAGCTTCACCTAAACGGTTTTTTACTACCCTACGTTTCTAAACGCGAGGGTAAAGGAGGAGTTCTTGAAGGACACTTGGCGTGCGGTTGGATGTTCACACAAGGATATCAAACATATGAAGCTCAGTCTGGATTAATAGTTGCAGCAAGAGAAGAAGTTCAAGATCTTAATAAACAATTCGGAACCTCTTTTGTAATCCCAGAACCTCACAGACACGGATCGGCAGCTCCTTTCATGATAGATTCTGACTTATACAGATAGATAAGTCGTAGGTAATTAATTTCCTTGAAAATTTTCACTTTTGACAATATACTTTCATAAACATGGCTCATAACTGTGACGCAATTATAGTTTCTTGTATAGACTTCCGATTTCAGAAACATATTCGAAATTGGCTAGATAAAAACTTCACAAATAAAACTTTCGACTATGTCGGTTTTGCAGGAGCTACAAAGGATCTCCCAACAATAATGAATCAGATAGATATTTCGGTAAGACTTCATTCAATTAAAGAAGTCCACCTAATACATCATGAGGATTGTGGAGCATACGGTGCTGAAAGTACTCCAGAAAGACATGCAGAAGATTTAAGAAAGGCCAGAGATGAAATTAATAACAAATATCCAGGTCTTGTTGTTAAAATTTATTATCTACTTTTAGACGGAGAGTTCGCGGAAGTCAGCTAATCTTGTTTAAGTTCTCCAAACGTTATATCATTTTCTCAAATGGCTTCAAAATTTAGGTTAGTTATTGCTCTCACTATTCTTTCTGTCCTCTCTATTTTTATCATTTGGCTACCATTTTTTCTGCGACTTGAATCTGTCTGGGGTATACCGCTTCCTGACGATGGTATGGCCACAATTGTCGCTAATTATGATGGGCCTCTTTATATTGTCGTTGCAAAAACTCTCTATAACCCGAATCTTGTAAGTAATTTTTCTTTTGGACTTCCAAACGAATATTATGCTGCGCACTTTCCCCTATACCCCCTTCTTATAAAAGCATTCGCAACGTTTTTAGGGTTTCCTTATGCAATGCTTTTCGTTACAGGCGTATCCTCGATTTTGGCAGCTTACTTTTTTTATCTCTTTATCCAAGGTTTCGTTGATAAAAAAGATGCTTTATGGATGACGACAGTTTTTTTAATTTTTCCGGCAAGATGGTTAATTATCCGATCGGTGGGCTCTCCTGAACCATTATTTATCGCTGCAATCATTGCAACTTTTTATTACTTTAGAAAACAAAAGTATCTGGCTGCAGGTTTTTGGGGAGGCCTAGCGCAACTTACGAAATCTCCAGGGATACTACTTTTTGTGGCGCTTTTCCTGGCCTTAACTTTTCCGATTTTGAAGAAGGCGGCTACAACAGCTATTACTAAGTTACTTCCTTCGATAAATATAAAAAGTTATCTTTCAATATTTATCATTCCACTTGCACTTATTGTCATTTTTGTGTTTTATAAAGTTCAGCTTGACGATTTTCTGGCTTATTTTCACTCAGGAGACAATATTCACCTTTTCTTTCCTCCCTTCCAGATATTTAACTACAGCCAACCCTGGGTAGGTACATTTTGGTTAGAGGAGATAATTTTTGTATATCTTTTCGGGCTCCTGGGACTAATCAAGTTAATAAAGATGAAGGAAAATCAGCTTGCATGGTTTGTGGGAGTATTTTTTGTATCCATACTTTTCGTATCTCATAGGGACCTTATCCGATACTCTCTTCCGATAGTTCCATTTTTGCTTGCCGCTTTTTCCGAAACAATCGTCAAGAAGGAATTTAAATTGGCAATGATTGTTCTTATAATTCCAATCTATCTTTTTTCTCTCGCCTATATCTCCCAAAACGTTATGCCTATCTCCGACTGGGCCCCTCTTCTTTGAAGATGTTAGGATGAAAAGATAATAGGATATCAAGAAAAACGTGGGGCTTGTACTTGTCATACGACTAATATTCCAGAGTGGAAAGACCAAATACTTCATTTTCACCAGCACGTTGGAAAAGACTGCAAGGTCCCTTTCTTAGGCTCGAGGGATCAAATTGTCAAGGCTGTGGAGTAGTACATTTTCCTGCGAGAGAAGTTTGCCCCGACCCAGATTGTCCTTCAAGAAACATTACACAGGCTTCGAATACGGGAACTGTCTATGACTCTGAATCAGGGGGCGAGGGATCTAGGACTGCCTCTTCAGAAGTTTTGCCAGATTCCAGCTCTTCCAAATGACAACGTTGTACATGAAATAATTGTAAGGAAGTACCAAGAAAAGAATTATAAATGGCAAAAGAATTTGACGGGAGTTTGGACCAAAAACAAAGACACCTGCTGTTCCAACAACAGTTTGAATAATCAAAGCGCCTGTTGAAGTTAAATTAAACTGTAAGAATTTGTATAGTAAACGACCAAGTCCGGTAATTTTCTCAGATTTGAAAGTCCAGATATTGTTGAATATAAAATTATTAATTATCGCAAGTTCTGTTGCTGCCGCCCAAATTACAGGCTCCGGCCAATCAAATCTACTAAAAAAGTAAAGTCCTAGTGCATTTACCAAATATCCTGCGAATCCGACCGTACCAAATTTAATAAACTTTGCTTTATCTTTGATTCCTAAAATTATTGCGACTTTAAAAGTTGCAATCATCTCTTTCGTATTGAATTTTGACTTATCAGTTGTCCTTGGTCTAAATTCCAGTGGTACTTCTACTACTTTTTTTGCATTTTTAATTGATTGGTATAAAAGATCAACTTTGTACGCGAACCTTTCTCTCTCCATAAGATTGTCTAAGTCAATTCTATCCAAAACCCCTTTAACTTTAGTCAATCTGAAACCGGTTGTTAAATCATGAAGGGAAGGTTTAAGTAAAACTAGTCTTATAAATAAATTGCCCGCGAAACTTATGAAGCGTCTTGAAAATGCCCATTCTTTTGGAACAGATCCTCCTGGAATATAACGAGAACCAATAACGTAATCAGCTCCTCCTAAGTATGCATCTACCATAGGTTTTACAAACTGCGGCGGGTGCTGCCCATCAGCATCCATTTCCATAACCGCATCAGCCCCTAATTTAGCTACAGCGTATTTAAAACCGGCCACATAAGCATGACCCAAACCTTTTTTCTCGCCCTGTTGGACTATGTGAAGATTTTCCCTTTTCCTCATTTCCTGTTCCACAATCTGGGTCATTCCGTCCGTTGAATTATTGTCTGCTACAAGAAGATGCATGTCAGCGGAGATTTTGGGAAAGACCTCCTCAAATAAGGTATCCATCATCCTTTTAATGTTTTCTGCTTCATTCCAAGCAGCCATCACAATTACAACTTTTTCCATCAAATCAATCGTAGCAGAAAGGCTTGAAATAATACAAGAGGACCTGCACCTTAGAGGTGAGATAGGTTCACACATTGGAGTTAGGATACTAACGCTCCAATGTTAAATGCTTAATATCGTCAAGCTTCCTCTGATAATCGGCCTGATTGTAAATAAATTTTTTGTATGCCTTTTTATTCTTGAAAAAACCCAAAACCAATTCTTTATTGCAAAGATCTAAATAAGACTTATCTAAATATTCCGACAATGAGAAGTAAGGATACTTTTCAAGTTCTTCAATGTCTCTTACAACGTGCGAACTATAAGGGTTAAGATGGATATAACGTTGAACATGTAAAAGTTGCTCATCCGTTTCTATTCGTACGGCTTTAAATTTTCCTTGATAAATTGGTCCAAATCTTTTATTTTTGACATTAAGATAACGTGTGTAGCTATTTGAAATATTACTCATAAATGAGGAAATACCATTATTACTTTTTTGTTTCAAAAGAAGATGTAAATGATTCGGCATCAAACAATAAGCAATAATCTCTACTAAGATATCGCCTTTTTTCTTAAACTTTTCAATAATTTCCAGCCTTCTATCTTTTGGTAAACGAATAAAGAAGGAATACCTTAATGGCGGGTACGCATGTTGATAATAGGAAATAGTAGCAATTTTTCGCTCATAATCTTTTTTGTTAAAGAATATAGGTTGTGAAGCAATTCCTCGATTAACAACGTGATAAATCTCATCGTTTACAAGAGGAACTCCTCTACCTGGCATAACTTAAATTTAATCTAAAATACCAAACGTGTAAATAGGCTTTCACCTCTAAGGTGATTTTGTTTCTTGGTTATAATCTTTGATAGACGGAACTATTCCTTTGTATGCGCCTTCGAGAGAGATTGTATCTACTTGTCTACATGCATCATAAATACTTTCTTGTACTGCTTTTGCAGCAATCTGCCCAATAATATCTACATCTAAATCTTTCCAATAACTTCCTCGCGCTTTTGTTTTTGCATCCGAGAACATAAATGAATCTATTTCTTCCGTTGAGAATACAAATACAGTGTCACCATCAAGACCTGTATTCGCAGGATTTATTGCTCTTATCTGTCCATGTGTAGCTAAATGTGCAACTCGTTCATAATGTTCACGCGTATGAAGATTAACGTTTGTTCCAACAACAGTAATAGTCGTGTTTGTCTCTTTTTGGGTTACAAAATCCGAAAAACTTTCAAATGTAAGAAATTCTCCATCTTTTTCAACATTTCTGTTCCCAGCAAGAATTTTTCCGTCAGGGAGAATAATATTACCGATAGCATTTACGACAGATAAAGCACTCACAATAGCTCCGTTACTCAGATCTATTAGGCTACAACCCACTCCTGCTTTCATCCCAGCAAATATCTTTCCATTATCAAAGTATCGAAACTTACCCACAGATGTTCCAGTTCCAGCACCAACATTACCTCGTTCCACAGGATTAGCTGAAGCGTTATCAACTGCTTCTCTACCATACAAAGGATTAAATTTCTCGATTCTCGTACCTAAGTCAAAAACAATAGCTCCGGTTAGATTAGGATTAATGATTTTAAAAACTTTTTCACCAATTTCTTTTTCAATTAATCGTTTTATAATCTCTCCAGCAGCTTGTAAGCCCGACCAACTACCACCTGATATAAATATTGCATTTGCTCTGTTGTCACTCTTGCCATTACGAAACGTATCTGTATTAAAAGTACCCGTAGAACCTCCATAGCATTTATATGCAACTGGTAAATCTCTATCAAAAAGTACCACAGTAGTACCCGTCATCTTATCAAGATGTGTGGAATGGCCAACCTTAACACTTTTCAACGCCGTAAGAGTATTATTCATTTATTTAAAGTATAGCAAAAATTACCCTAATTATTACTGAAGGCATAGCTAGTTGCACTTAACAACTATTCGTAGCGTATTGCCTCAATACTTCGACAAGCTCAGTATTTCGGCTATTCGTACCGAATAGCCTCAATCGGCGGAAGCTTTGCTGCGCGACGGGCGGGGAATACTCCAAAAAATATTCCAATTCCTGAAGAAACGGCTATTGCTATAAATACTGCCAAAAGATTAAGAGAGACCGGGAAAAATCTACGAACAATCAATACTATTAATGATGCGATGATCAATCCTAGACTACCTCCGAAAATTGAAAGAAGAACACTTTCAGTCAAAAATTGCTTTAAAATATCCCACTGAGTTGCTCCAACAGCCCGTCTAATACCGACTTCTTTAGTACGTTCAGTAACTGTAGCATACATGATATTCATTATGCCAATTCCTCCAACCAAAAGTGATATTGATCCAATAGCCACAAGTATCGCGTTTACAATTGAAAATATTTGATTAACCGTTGAAAGAATCTCAGTTTGCTCGGTAACTGTGAAGTCCCCTTTTTTGTAGCGTTTAAGAAGTATCTCCTCAGCCCGTCTTTTAATCACTTCAATGCTCTTCTCATCTGTTGTACCCAAATAAATTGTAAAAAAGGTTTTACCAGAATTTAGTGTTCCAAAAGAGGTTTTGTAGGGAGTTATAACACCATTGTCTTGCTCACGATCACCCTTTTTTTTGGCTACTCCTATTACTTTAAAACGCTGTTCACCAACCCTTATTGTTTTCCCTACAGCGTCTTTCGAATCTTCATAAAGACCGTCGGCCAGGTTTTGCCCCAAGACCGCAACTTTTGTCCGTGCTGTTAAATCGCTTTTTGTAAAAAACTTTCCCTCTAATGTTTCTAAATTCAGTATTTTAAAAGCTTGTTCATTTGTGCCCATGAAATATCCAAATTTCCTTTCTGTCTCAGACTCAATCACGCTACTTTTCATAAACAAGGGAACGACATAATCTGCTTCGCTTATACGAGTTAAGCTCAAGTAATCTTTCTCGTCAAAGTCAGCACCCCCTGCAAACCCCGGTCCGAAATTCGCAATTCCCCCACCTTCTTCACTTGAAGAAATATTTCCAGGAAAAATAATTACTAAATTTGCTCCCAAGCTTTCAAACTGCTGTCTTAAATAATTTTTAAGTCCTAACCCAAGTGCTATTAGAAGAACCACAGAGAGTACACCAATCATAATTCCAAGTGATGTTAATAAACTCCTTACCTTATTTCTCTTGAAACCCTCAAGAGCTGCCTTGACTAAATGCCAACCATTTTGTATTTTCATAATCTTATAGATACTTCTCAACAATTTTCCCATCCTTAATATATATTCGCCTTTTGGTCTTTTTTGCAATTTCTTTCTCATGAGTAACAATAATTACTGTTACACCCAACTCCTTATTCAAAGAGCTAAGAAGTTTGATAATCTCATCCCCAGTTTTACTATCCAAATTTCCTGTCGGCTCATCCGCAAGAATTACTTTCGGTTTCATAATAAGTGCCCTCGCTATTGCTACTCTTTGTTGCTGCCCTCCAGAAATCTTGTTTGGGAAAAAATTCCTTCTATCAAATATTCCAAAGTGAGTGAGTAACTCATCCGCACGCTTTATTGGATCAAAGTCGAGATCGCGCTTGCTGTATTTAGTAGGAAGTAAAACGTTCTCAAGAACTGTAAATCGATTTATTAGATTAAACTGCTGAAAAACAAATCCAACTGTCTTATTACGAATCTTGGAAAGATCGGTATCAGAAAGTTTAGATACATCTTTTCCCTCTAAAATAACTTTTCCGGAAGTAGGCTGCTCAAGTAAACCAATAAGGTACATAAGTGTAGATTTTCCAGAACCTGATGTACCTAATATTCCAATATAATCTTTGTCTTTAATTTCTAAATTTATATTGCATACTGCTTTAACTTCCTCATCTCCCAAAAAATAAGATTTGCATACATTTACTAACTTAATCATATACCATGTCGCCCTCTTTTATGTCTCCCTTAATTTCAATTCTTTTTTCCCCCTCTAAACCAGTTTTTACGTATACTTTATTATTCTTTTTTCCAAGATTTACATATCTTCCTTTTGCATCTGTTTTAACAAAATTAGGAGGCACAAACAAAACAGCGTCTTTTTCGATAAGTATAAATTTTGCGTCACCAGACATACCTATTCTTACTTTTTGTATATTGATATTTGAAGATAACTTCACTTTAACCTCGTATATTGTTCCCACCTCACCCGATTTTGGGGTAAAACTTATATAAATAACTTCGCCTTCTATTTCCTCATCTGAAAATGGATCAAGTACAACTTTTACTTTTTGACCGATTTTTAAATCTGTAACTTCTGATTGGTCTGCGCTAACCGCAAAATAAATTGTTTTTGGATTAACAATTTCAATTTGAGACTCAGTAAGGGTCGTATTTATTCCTGTGAAAGGATGTGTAATATTTGTGACCACTCCATCAAACGGTGCCTTAAGGGATAAGCTTGTCAAATTTTTTCGCGCAATTACATAAGCTCTATAGGCTTTATCTCTATTTGTTTCAGCAATCGTTCTTGTTTCACGTTGATTAAAACTTTCATCATTTTCGTGTCCTTGAACATCGTCGTATGTTTTGGCTAACGATGCATCATACCTTCGCAGATCTGACTCTGCCTGCAAAAATGTTTGTTGAGTATTGGTGGAATCTAATTTAGCCAAAACCTCTCCTTTTTTAGCAACTTGCCCCTCTGCCACACCCACAAAATTAAGTTCCCCTGAAGAAAGAAAGGAAAGACTCGCGTGTTCCTCTGCTCTGATTTCTCCTGATAAAATCAATTCCTCTTGTACTGTACCTTTGTATACTCGTGCAGTTTCAACCTCACCGTTTCTTCCTGATACAATAAATCTTGCTCCTAATATTGCTACAACGATTATTACCAAAACAAGAATTAATCGTCTTCTGGTTTTAAATATTCTTCTTAAAATATTAGGTTTCTGTCTTTTATCATCCATATATTGCCACACACTATTGCATAAAAAAACGCTATTTACATAGCGCCAAGACATTTTATACCTAAAGAGAAACAATTTCTAGTTGGATCTTAAACCGACGACAGAAGCAAATCTTCCTTTGTCTTTATGTCCTTCTTTCGCATCTCTAAAGTGGGAGAAAAAATGCTTATCTCTAATAGTGTCGATTTTGCTGTCAAAAATATTTTCTTCGGCAACTCCGCAGTCAATTAATTGTTTTTTAGTAAAACCTACTAAATCAACTTCGTAATAAGGTCCGACCTTATTGATAAATTCGCTCCATCTTGGATCGTCTTTTTGACTTGGATTTTCTTTCACAAATGATTCTTTGTAAACACATGGCCCTATTCCTACCACAATATTTTTAGGTTTACATTCATATTCGGCCTTCATTTTCTTTACAGCCTTTTTCGCAATTTCCAAATCCACTCCTTTCCAACCAGCATGGACGTTTGCAACAATTTCTTTTTTCGGATCGTAAATAATTAAAGGCAGGCAATCAGCAACCAAGAGAAAAAGATATAATCCTTTCTCGTTAGTTACTAACCCGTCAACCTTAACCGCATAGTTATAATCTCTCATACTAACTCCTGCCACTTTTTGATCTGCAATAGTCACCCGATCCCTATGTTGTACCCACATGCAGATACACGAGTCAATTGAAAGACCAGGTTTAGAAAGAAACTTTTCCCTGTTTTTTACAACCTGATCAAAATTTCTAACCTTATAGAGTATTGAGTTTGCCATATTTCCTTCGTCAATTGTTGAAAATGAGTGGAAGAGTTTTGGAAATCTAAGAAGTTCGGGAATTTGATACATAGTTGAAGTATACTATAGCCATGAAGATTGATATTTTGACGATTTTTCCCGACATGTTTAAAGGGCCTTTTGACACATCTATGCTTAAAAAAGCAAAAGACGATAATTTGGTCGAAATAAATATTCACGACTTAAGAGCCTGGTCAAAAGATACTCACAAAACTGTTGATGATAGGCCGTATGGAGGAGGCCCTGGAATGATTATCCGCGTCGACATTGTCGACCGCGCAATTTCCAATTTCCAATTTCCAATTTCCAAAAAGGAAAAGGGGAGAATTATTTTACTTTCTGCCAAGGGAAAGATCTTTACCCAGAAAAAAGCACTTGAATATTCGAAGCTTGATCAGCTAATTTTAATTGCTGGACATTATGAAGGGGTAGACGAAAGAGTTGCAGAGCACCTCGCTGATGAAGAAGTTTCAATCGGAGAATACGTGCTCACAGGCGGTGAACTTCCTGCTATGGTTTTAGTCGATACGGTAGTTCGCCTTATCCCCGGAGTTTTGGGTAACCCCCAATCCCTGTCCGAAGAGTCCTTCTCACCAATCACCAATCACCAACCAGCGAAGCTGACCAAGCTCCGCTTATCACTAATCACCTCAACCGAATATCCTCAATACACTCGACCCGAAAATTATAAAGAGTGGAAAGTTCCTGATGTTTTATTATCAGGAAATCACAAAGAAATTGAAAAATGGAAGGTAGAACACGCTCGTAAAAGTACAAGAAAGAAGTAAAATTATTTTTCTCCCAAGCCTTGAGTAACTAGTTTATCTACTATTTCGCGCCATGTGCTGAATTTGATTCCAAGTTTTGCTTCCGTAACTCCTACTTTTAAGCCGCCAAATTTCGGATAGCGATAGGAAGGATTTCCTGTTTTTTCCAAAAACTCTCTCAATGTTGTACCCTCAACGGCATTTGTTACACCTCGGGTTTTTTCCAGCATATAAGAAATTAGCTTATGGGGAGTTGTAGTATCAGAGCACGCGTGAAATATTCCTTTGTGGCCGTCAATAATTATCTTATCGAGTGCTTTACAAACTTCATCAATAAAACTTACTGAAATTTGCTGATCCGTGAACATTGGATATAACTTACCTTCGTCATAAAGTTTTAAAGGTTTTCTCAAAAAATCAAGTTTACCCTCAAATTCTGTTCTCACTGGATATATTATTCTTAAAATTGTTGCAGAATCTCCCAAAACTTCTTGAACAGCCTTTTCTGCCTCTCCCTTCGTGAAGCCATACCAAGTCACTCTCGTTGGATCAGTCTCGCGCGGGTGATCCTCTTTGTACGGTCCTGGGTCATCCGAATTTCCGGAAAATACTCCATCCGTTGAAATATGGACAAAGTGGACTTTTGCTTTATAAGGCCTTACTGCCTCGACAAGATTTCGAGTCCCTTCGACATTTACCTGCCAGCAAGCGCCATCTTTATTTCCTCTTTCTTCTTCGGCCGCATTAAGGTCGGTGAAAGCTGCGAAATGGACAACAGCGGAAAAATTGTAACTGGAAAGTACGGCTTTAATTTCGGAAGGGTTTGTGATATCCAACTCAACTTGTTTTGGAAGATGTAAAAAGTTTTTCCTTTCGGAAATTTCAACAAATCTGGATCCAACTAGTCCCTCAGAACCCGTAACTAAAATTAAACCTTTCACAATTAACTATTATCGCAATTTCTATCTAAAAGGTAAACTAATACTTTTTGGAGTGTACTTTATTCGGCTTTTGGTCCTTCAGTACGAGAAGGTCTACCCATTGGAACTGCGTCTCCACCTTTACTTGTGAGTGGAATTAGTTCTTCTGTACGCCTGTTCGGATCTAAAGGGTTAGTAGTGGCAGAACTGAATCTTTTAGCTCTTTCTGGAGTTGTAACCCAACCCCCATAAAGAGGTTGCTCCGGTTCGCGCTCCACACTACCAGGATCTTGTTCTGCTCTTCCCTCTAATTTTTCTACTGCCATTAATTTGTATTATAAGTTAATTAAGAAAAGAAGTAAATAAAGTTTGTTGTTATCAAAATTTCTCAGGATAAAGTTCCCGTAAGGTCGGGTTTTTTCTATCTCTTTCTGAAATTATCGGATCTTTTATTGGCCACTCAATTGCCAAGTCAGGATCGTTCCAGGCAATCCCTTTTGCCTTACTGTTGTCCCAATACTCATCAACGATATACATGTAATGTAAGGGTTTATCGCCCAAAACGCAAACCGAGTTTCCAACTCCTGGAGCAACATAAATCGCAGTATGTGGAGAGTCTTTTTTACTATTATCAAATATGAAAGTTTCTACTTTTTTGAAAGTCTTAGAATCCGGCCTTGTGTCGACAAAGGCGGCAAAGACTTTTCCTGTAACCGGATAAATTATTTTTTGCCATTCTTCGGTGTGAATTGCTCTTATTACTTTTGGAAGTGAATATGAATGGCTCCACTGAACCGGATTAAACTTACGCCCAATAACTTCTTCCAATTCATTCAAACGAAATATTTCGTGGAAAAATCCCCGCTCATCAGGATATGTCGGTCGTTCAATCAATAAAAGCCCAGGGATAGAAGTTTTTTTGATAGTGTCGCTCATTTTTGACCGGTTTTAGCGTAAAGAGCCTCCGCTTCCTTTTTTAAAGGCCTCCACCACCACTCATTTTCCTTATACCATTCTACTGTTTTTTCAAGATAGGCATCAAACTCATATTTTGCCTTCCATCCCAACTCGCTTCTTATTTTTTTAGTTGAGAGAAGATAGCGTTTGTCGTGCCCCGCACGGTCGGGAACATACTTTTTATAACTTTTGGGTTTTCCAAAAATTTTCAGTAAAGAGTCGGCAATATCTTCAACACTTTTTTCAACCCCAGTTCCTATGCTATACATCTCACCAACCTTACCTTTTCTAATTACAATATCCACAGCCTCGTTGTGGTCGTCCACATAAATCCACTCTCTGCGATTCTGACTACTTTTATAAAGGGGTATCTTTTGGTTATCAATCAGGTTTGTAATAAATCGAGGAATAATTTTTTCAGGAAATTGATATGGACCATAATTATTTGAACAATGACTAATTGTTACTGGGGATCCAAAAGTATGGTAGTAAGCCATTACAACATGATCAGCCGCTGCTTTCGATGCATTGTAAGGAGTTCTTGGACGAAAAGGATCTTCTTCCTTAAAAGCACGTTTCTCATTAAGTTCTAATTCTCCAAATACTTCGCATGTTGAAATGTGGTGAAATCTTTTTACATTTTGCCTTTTGGCTGCCTCGAGCAAAATTTGAGTTCCAAGAACGTTTGTCCGAACAAAGATACCCGGATCCTGAATTGCACGATCGTTGTGGGACTCTGCCGCAAAGTTCACAACCACCTCAATTCCTTCTGTTGCTTTTAGAGTAGTTTTTAAATCACCAATATCACCTTTTATAAATGTGTAGTTTTTGTTTTTTGAAAAATCCTCAGTTGTTTCCAATCTTCCTGCGTAAGTAAGCTTATCTAGATTGGTAATTTTATCCTTTGGGTATTTTTCCAACCAATACCGGATGAAGTTGCTTCCTATGAATCCTGCTCCACCCGTTACTAAAAGTTTCATATTGTACGACTACCATACAAGGACAGTCCCCGCATGGTGTATATAGTACTTAAAGTCTCACTTGGCTTTTTTCGCCGACAAAAAGTTCCAGACAATTTGAATGACCGTTTACATCAGTTACTTCTGTTCCAGATCCAATTAAACTATTATCAATAGGCTGCTTAACATTAAGAATTTTAACTCCTTCCATTAGAACACTATTTTCTAAACTGCTGTTTTGAATATCACAATCACTCGATATAGAAGAATATGGACCTACATATGAATTTACAATTGTCGCATTATCACCAATTATTGAAGGCCCACGCATATTTGAATTTTTAATTTTACAACCACTTCCTATACTTACTCTTCCCTGTACAGTATTTCCAACTCCAACTTTACTTTTTATTTCTCCATTAGCGATCCTATCCAAAAGAACCTGGTTTGCTTCAATCCAGTCGTTAAATTTACCCGGATCAAGCCACTTACCCTTATACTCCAAAACATCAACACGGTAACCCTTCTTAATAAGCCATTTATATGGTTCCACTATTTCGTATTCTCCCCTTTCAGAAGGTTTTATTTCATCTTTCCCTTTGAAACAATTAAAAATTAAGCTATCAAAAAAATAAATTCCAGGTATTGCATAATCGTTCGGCGGTCTGGAAGGTTTCTCTAAATAATCTATAAGTCTTCCTTTTTTATCAAATATTGGCACGCCCAATCGCCAATTTTCAGGATGCTTAATTTTGGCTACCAAACCATCGGGCTTTTCTTTTTCGAAATATTCAACTAATTCTTTAATTCCTTCGCTGAATATGTTATCTCCAAGATGTAAGAAGAACCTATCTCCTTTGATATGTTCTTCACAAACCTGAATTATGTTAGCAAGCCCCAAAGGCTTCTCCTGAAGTACATAGGTAAAATTTAATCCCCATCTTTTGCCGTCTCCCAGATGTTTTTGTACAATCTCAAGCCAACCCGGGTTATATGTAATAATTACATCCTTTATTCCCGCCTCTGCAACTGACTCTATTGGATAAAAAATAAGGGGTTTATTTGCGATAGGTATGAAGTGTTTATTTGTCGAGAAAGTGAGTGGCTGCATTCGCGTCCCGCGACCGCCTGTTGGAATTATTGCCTTCATATATTTTTTAGCACGTTCAATATTAGCAAAGTCACCTTACTATAGCAAAATTATATAATTTCTGCAGTAACTACAAATCTTTTTGTATCCAAAAACCCTGAACAAGTATAAAGTGTCATTCTTTTATCCTCGGAATTATTCAGAATCTGAGTTTGAGAAGATGTTACTTCCTGAGTGTGGGTAACTACAAATCTTTTTTGGCTTCCATCTGAAAAAATAATTTCGATAACCTGTCCCGGAACTGCTCGAGTAAGGTTTCCCAAAAGATTATTCCAGTTATGTCCGTAGAAAATGCTATTGCCAGTCTCCCCGGGGTTTGCTGAGCTAGTCAAATATGAAACCCCTTTGGTTGTTGTTTCCCATTTTCCACCAGTATTATTTGCAGGAACAACCGGTAAATATATTTCCAGATCAGATATAGAAAGGGCTATGGGGTGTGCATTTTGTCCATCTTTATTTCCACTGAACTCTATCTCGTTAATCCCATCAAAAGCTAATCGCCTTGGATTATACCTTTGCCAAACTAGAAAAGCGGAGGCCAAAAGAAAACCTATTCCTAAGATAATAAGTAGATTGGCAAGAAAATTTCTCATGAGAGTAATAAATTTAAATATGAGAAGAGCTTTTCTTTTTTAGAAGTACTCCAAGAAGAGTTGATGTAAATCCTATTGATCCGACTAAAACGATTGTCTGTAAATTTCCTGTAGCTGCCAGACCTAAAACATTCCCAGTGGAAGCACCAAGAACCTGACCACCACTTGATGGAAGAGAAGGCATACAGTCATTAACTGCATAAACAACAAAATAGTATTGGGTGTTTGGGTCAAGCGAGCCGATTGTGTAACTGGTTACATTTCCGGTATTAGGAACTCCGTAAGGGTAATTTCCAACCGCAGGTCCGTAGGCAATTGTGTAGTGTGTTGCAATATCTACTTTTGTCCAGGAAATTGTTGCAGTTGTTCCGCTTTTAACAATTGAAGTAACAACAGGTGCGTTTGGTCTATCTGAATTACAAACCGGTGCTCCAGTGCTTCCACTAGATGACGTTGTTGTTATCCCGCTTCCACCGCAGGCATATGGACTATTGAAAGCCATATAGCCGCTAGCATCCAATCCCCAAGGAGTACCGCTTGGGACAAAAACCCAACCCAAATTAACCAAAGTATCTATTTCATCCTGATCAAGGGAACTTATTTTCCACCAATTTGTCTGAACTCCTGAGCCGTCTACCGAACAAAAACACTGAACGTGGTCGCCACTGGTAAGGTCATATACTCCATCACTACCCAAACGAAGGTTTGATTCACCGGCAATTGCATGCTGGCCATCGGTGTACAAAACTCTAAGTGTTCCACCCGGATTTGAACATGCCGGAAAAGAAGGTATTATTTGGGCTTTCGCGAAATTAGGACCAATTAATGATAGAAAGATTAACCCAATTAATAATAATATTACACGAATTAAGTTCATTTTTTGGAAGCAGGCGAAAAGGCAGATTACTACATTATTGTATCATTATAGGATTGTGATTGCAAATTGAATCTTTCAAGTTTGATATTATCCCAAAATATGTAACGCTCTTAACCATGTGGGGCGTCTTTCCACTTTTTTTTCTTCAAAATTTTCACCATTACTATTGCTTTGTGTTAAAAACCCAAGAAGTCTTGTGGCTGCATTATCAGGCAGATCTACATCAATTAGTTTAATCGGTTGATCTTGATGGATGTCATTTTTCAATATAGCCCCATCAGATAAACCTACAGGCAGAAATCCATCCGAAGATTCAATCTTATCTATATTCCCGTATACCAAGTTTCCACCGATTCCGTCCAGCTTTTGACCTTTTTTAAGATCGAATTTAGCGACGGCTATAGTTTTAGTCCTTGGATTAGTACTGTTATTTATCGTCTCTTGCCTAAAAAGGACTACCTTAGCAATTGTTCCTGCAACATCCAAGTGACAAAGGTGATATGGTTCAAAAAGTACATATCGGGGGCCGTCTCCCAATCCAAGATATCTTAAATATTTCGCTTGGTGAGGATCTTTATGTTCAACTATCAAAAAAATTCCCGGGAAAAGCTTCAAACCTATTACATAGTCAACGATTCCGCCTTCGGGGATTTCATTCCAGTTAAATTTATCTAGTACTTCTTTTATATCCTCGACCTGAGGCCCTTTCATTCCAAACTGAAGTAGGTCCATTCCCAGATAATTTGCAACCAAACTCATCTCGATTGATTGCTTGGTTCCGTCAGTAAAAGATACTGTTTGACGAACGTTAAGACCTTTGTCGTCGGCCCATGGCTGCATTTTAACCTGGGTTGCATGCCTATCCATATATCGCTTCATGTTTCCAGCAACAAGAACTTTGAACCCTTGCATTTTTGCCTGAGAAATCATACGAGTCAGGCTTCCGGGTTGGTCACCCACAACGTCAGTAATAACTACACCATAAAGATCGGCTAGTTTTTTAAGTTCCGTACCAGCGACTTCCTGTAATTCCGGGTTCATAGTTATAAAGTGTTTTCTTGCTTTTACCGTTCGGAGTCCAATCTCAGTTCCGTAGGCAACAGTACCTGTCATTTCCAGAACAACTTCATTTTCATAAGTTTCAATTAATGAAAGATCATCGGAGACACAAATGTAGCCCTTATCTGCAAAGTCCTTTATTTTTTGCGGGTTACTCTCAATTTTGACTTTGAATCCTCGCTCTTCAAGATACTTTTTTGATTCCTTTGGGCGTCTTGAAATAAGAAGAGGAACGCGCATTCCAACAACATTCCTTACAGCACTCACAAAACCAAAACCCATAAAGCCTAAGCCCGCGACAATTACGTCTATAGGCTTTTCCCTCTTTTCCAATAATTTCCAAATATAATCGTACATTTTTAAGTTTGCGGCAGTTTACCTTGGGGCAGATTGTAAACAGTATCGAGTGATTATATCACTATAGGATTTAAGATGCAAATTGATTTAAGACTAGTTTCAGAATTCCCCGAGTCTCCTCACTCGGGGGTGAATGAACCTAGGATAGGAGCCTGTCGCTGAAAGCGACTATCTTAAAAAAAGATGCCCCAAGCTCCGTGCTTGGGGAGGCTTCACTTAAACAGGTTAAAGAAAAATTTCTCAATTTTGAATATAAAATTCTCAGGATTTCGAATAAGGATTATTTGCCCTTTAACCGCACCAACTGCTATCTGGCTTTGAAAATAACCATCCTTTTCAACTTTGAGCATCGCCTCGTTGGAAAGATAAGGAATTGTAAACTCTCCGTTTTCATTTGTTATTGTAGTTTTTATTCCAACGTTAACCTTTGCTCCTTCAACAGGCTTTTGGATCTGATTTACAATTTTTCCAGTCAACATTTTAGGCTTGAAAAAAGTTTCAAGAACTCCAACAACTATTCTTTCGGACCCATCATCATTCCATAATTTAGTGCTTCCTCCAAAAGAGACCCAATAATTTACTCCTATTAAATCATTAACCTCTGACAACCTTTCTAAAGAATCTTGAACCCAAATATATTGTTCGAGCTCAGAAAAATTTCCATGGATATCAGGAATTGGGGCGCCGAATTCGCCAAGGACGACCCTTCCACCGCTTCTTTGGGCAATTTTTTTTACATCAGCCGCAAGCCCTTCAGGTGTTGCAACATAATGATCAATAACAACAATTCCGCCAAGAGCTTTTGTAGTTTCCTTGTCCATAACAAGATTAGCGACATCACCATTCATAGGAATAAAGTTAGACCGCACGTTTTTCCCGACTTTTCTGAAAGAATCGTTTGTCACCTTATATTCATCGATTAAAAATTTTCTATAACCGCGAACGTCGCCTGTTAGCCTCGGATCGCCCAGTGCACCATTCTCACATTCAGGACAGGAACTAAAAACGTCTCCGTCTTCAAACAATTCCCCATTAGACAAGATAAACTCTTTAGTTTTTTCGATATGTTCTTCTTTTGATATTCTCGGGTAACCAAACCAACTTTCCCATCCTGCTAAATTCCCCCTGAACCAAACTTTTAAACCATATTTTCTTGCAGTTGAAACCCACCGCTTCATAAAAGGTAAAAATTCCGCATCGTATGGAGTACCAATTGCTATATGGGTAGCACCTGTCCCTGCAATTAATGAAACCTGTTTATCAATTACCAAATCAAAAGAAACATCATTTGCTTTTTCTCTTGCAATATCACGCGAGTACTTAACAGTATCGATAGACTGAACTTCCCACCACACTTTTTGGCTATCTGTTACTGACGCAACCCGGGAAAAATTCGAGGAACGTAAAAATACTGTCATTATGACTGCCAGCGTTACTATTAAAGTTATTAAAGCGAATTTAGTCTTAATCATTTTTGTTTACCAAATGTAGGTCCTGTATTTAAATCCCCAAGGTATTTTTCATCCAATTCGTAAATATCTGCGAAAGGATAACTGTCAACAAGAATATATTTTTTGAATCCTTCTGAGCGACTTACGTCCTTCCAAACTAAATCATTGTCGTCATGTGTCCGCATTACAATCCAGCGGGCCCATCTGTCAGGTGCTGTTGTGGCCGACTCCCAATACGCTCCGGTTCCTTCGTGAATAAATTTTTTCATAGGAAGTCCTGAAGAAAAAATTATTGCATCATGGGATGCTGCTGAAATTAATATAAAACCGGTCCTATCCTTTGCATTTCTCGAAAGCCAGCCTGAGACTTCAGTAACGTTTTTCTGGCTTGATCCTACTCTTGCATCATCGATTGCAACAGAATCTCCGCTTGAGAATGCAAAAAACGTTGTAAAAGCAAACAGTCCAATAAAAGTCCACCGCAAGTTTTTTAATTTATCAACCAGAAATCCTGTAAATACAGCAATTGCCGGAAGAAGCATAATTCCATATCGGACATTAAACCAAGTATTTCCTGAGATTCCTTGAATAAACAAAACAGAGTGACCTAAAAATAAGGCCAGGACATTAAAAAACAAAGGGGCAAGAAGTGCCATTGCCGCAACTTTTATCTCTGTTTTAATTTTTGAAAACCACAAGGCAATCAATCCAAAAAGCCCTAAGATGACCGTGAAGGCATATGAATTGTAAATTAGTGCATAAAGATAAAGAACTGTTGATAAAACGATGTTGTATTTCGTGTGCAATTCTCCTGCGGCTTCAAGCTGGGCTTGCTGGGTGCGAGCCGAGAAAGGGCCGAATGCAAAATACAAAGGATCTTTAAAAATCACTAAGTTCCACAAAAACCACAAAGCTATACCGAAACCCGCCAGAGTTGAAAAAAGAATAAGCTTCCCTTCGGTTTCTTGGTAAACTTCTTTCAATTGCCCAAGACTTATTTTAAATCCGTGTTTAATGAGAACTTTTACGGCAACTAATAATGCCGCAAATAAAAATAAAAACCATCCGTCGTAACGAGTTAGTGTCGAGAGCATTATAAAAAATGCTGATTTAATCAAATAAAGTACTTCCTCCTTTTTCGCCCAAAGAAGTAGGTAATAGCATCCTATCGTCATCGTTGCCATTAGAAGAAGTTCCGTCATAGCCGTTGATTGAAGATACAAAATGTTTAAGTTGGCGACGAACACAATAACTCCAAAAAATCTTCCTAAAAGCCCCGCTCCCAAACTTTTTAGGAAAAGGTAAATAATCACTCCCATTGAAACGAATGAAACCATGGAAACCAATGCTCCTGATAATCCAGAATGCCAGAAAATATCAATCCAAATGGTTGGAATCATTAATACATGGGGAAGAGGTAGCCAGACAGATCCTAATTGAGCGATTCCGGGTTTCAATCCTTCAACAACTCGGCGCCCTATGTCTAAGTGAGACCTGGCATCGTTATACGCCAACCCCAATCCGTTGAGGTAATAAAAGAGAAACAATAAAATTGAAAGAATTGTTAAAACAAAAACAATAAGGCTCAATGCATTTCTTTCAATCCAGTTTTGGATGTTACTAAGTGTATGTTTTTGAATTGATAAACTTAGGGTGAAATTTGGCATTTTCATATCAAATCCTCTCGCCCTCCGTAGCTTTACGCGAAGGAGGGTCCTTTCTAGCAGTCAAATACAAATAAATAATTTGTCCGGTCATAACTATAATTATTGACCCGACAACCATAAAAAAGTATTGTCGTGCGGTTACATAATCCTTCCCAAATGTTTGAAAAACAAATGACTTTGAACCGTTATTACTTAAAAACTCCCAATTTCGAAGATATGTATAATGTTCCTTTTTTCCAGAAATTGGTTCCAGTGCAACAGCTTCGACTTTCGGAGGAATTTTATTTGAAGTAAGAGCCCCCAAGGTACTTACCGAAATAGAGTAAGCTGCTAATACGAGAAATAGAATTAAAACCAATCCTCTTCCTCTGAATTTTGTCAAAGTAAACGCTACAAATATCGATAAAAGTGCGTATGAGGGTATTAGATAGCGTGACCCAAAAGCCCAACCTCCCCAAGGGTCTCCCCACATTGAATATACTGCGATATTCATCCCAATCAAAGCCAAGAGAAGCGCTGTTACCTTGGGTATTTTTACATAAGAATAATAAATTCCGATTAAGGATAATAACAGCACGGGAGTAAATACTAAAATTCCTCTTTCATCACTTACTAGATGCAGATACAAACCTTTTATAAAGTTTCTTGTTTTGAAAAAACCAATGGGGGTTTTTCCCTTATTTAAGGTTTCGGCTTCCAGCACTTTACCTTCCCTTCTTAATAAATCTTCTCTAAATAAAGGACTACCGTCTACATCAAAATCCTTTACTGACCGTACAGTACCCGCCAATTGCAGTGGGTCTCCATAAGATACTTTATGTACCCACAAAAAAAGTGATACAGGAATCAGGATTGTAATGAAACTTATAAGACCTAATATTTTAATATTTAATTTCACGCGATTATCTATATCTTCAATCGGAAACACCCTGCCCAGCGCATATATACCTATCGGCAGAAATAAGAAAAAATTCGGATAATCTGCTATCAGAGAACCCACGACCAAAATCCAAACGAAAAATAATGGCAAAATTCCTTTGTATTTCACAAGTAAGAATATGCTCAAAAGCATGAGGAAAACTGTTACATGATGTTGATATAAAGTAACGGCATATGCAAAGGCGGGTGTCCCAAAAAGAAAAACCAATCCGGCCAACGAAGAAGCAATCCCGTTTGCACCTAGTTTTTTGGCAACTCCCATAATAAGAAGGGCGTTAGCTAAAGCAAAAAGAGCAATCACTGCAAAACTACCAAACTGCGATACATTAAAATACTTACCAATAATATATCCCGGAGCAGCAATTATTGATACTCCTGGGTCGAACAAAGAAACATATTTACCATCCTGATATCCCAAATCCGGTGTAACAGTTTTTGCCACAGGTAATGAAAAATGGAATGATTTATCTTCGATCAATGAGTAAATCAACGCAAATCTCCCTTTTTCCGGAGATAACTCTAACGGCCCATCGTCTTTGAAATATAAAGAATTAAGTGTTTCTGTAGTTGGATTTCCATAAACTCCACGTATACTCAGTGCCAATATTGAAACAGTAAAAAGCAAAAAAAGAATAAAAAATACTGGTTTAAATATTTTCTTAATTATTTTCATATTTAAATATAACCCCACTTACTTAAAGCGTAAAAAATCTTTCTATTAAAATAGCGCGTATCCAATAGTCCTAAATATTCTTTAAAAAGGAAATAATATTTTCTTAAGCATAACCCCTACTAGCTAAAAACCAATATAATCTATGATGGTTATAGGTTTTATCAAGTTTTGAAACAAAAGATCTTAATTTTCTCACAAACTTTTGAAACGATGACGGATGCCTGTTATTTGTTACAAATTCTTCCAGCGCGTAGCGAATCTGCGATCTATCTTTTTTCATTTTTAAAACGTTTAATACAGAAACAAAGTATCGTAAAACGTATGGATTTACCTTAATTTTCCTGAGCTTTTCTGTGTTAATCGGTTTTTCAAAGGTTTTGCATTTTTCCAAGGAATTCGTTGCATAAAGAGCGAGCATATTTCTAAAACACTTTTCACACTCACTACAATTATATTGTCCATACGTATTGACCCAACATACCCGTAACGTCTCCATTACGATATCGAAATTAGACAAAAATTTAAGTTTTTTAATTTTGTCAGCAGTACACCCGTAATGATTCACTTTCATCGTTTCCGTTGACCAAAGAGTATCTAACTCCGGAGTCATGTAATGATGATCCGCACCAATACTTGTTTGGCCACAAGACATATACACTTCCCCCAATCCTCGGCTTAAAAAGAGGGAGACACTAGCTAGTCCGAATTCATGAGCCATATCCCAGTCGAAATATTGCTCTAGAGTTTCCCGCAGATTGGTTTTAACCCTAATTATTTTGATTTTTTCTTTTTCTGATATTTGAACTATATTTTTCTGAACATTTTTATAGAAATCTGTATTTTGTGTGCTGATATCAAAACCATGTACAAATATTAAAAAGTCTATCTTTTTTTTGTTCTTTAAATACGTATAAAAAGAGTCAACGCCACCTGAAAAGAAACATCCGACGTTACTTACTCGCCTTATGCTTTTCTTTGCACTCTTCGACTTGATTGTGATTCTATTAAATCCCGTATTCCAACCCTTTAATATGCTCATGATTTTTGAAGTCTTAGATATAACTTTCGAAGAAGCATCAGTCACCTCTAGGTCTTCTCTTTTTCTCATTGAAATAGGGAGTGCGAGAGGTATAAATGGAGTCGCGTCCTTAGAAAGATACCTTTCAAACTCCGCATCGACCTCAAAATAGATATCGTGTTTCTTACCGCTATCTAAGATTAGCTGTCCTGATAAAACAACTTTATCGTTTTTTGTAGAACAAATAATATTGGCTATTTTCATATTTTTTAGTTTGTTTTAGAAAGCAATGATTGCCACTCGTTGATACCGATGCTTCTAATAGACGCAACGTTTGTTATTAATTGATCCCTGAGTCGCTTACGGTTTCGATAGACTACCATGAGAAGCTTATACAGAACATCGCCGTCTATCTTCTCACATGAGATACAATACTTTTCCATGCCAATCTGCTTTGTAATGCCGTGGGTCTTGTGCTCATAACTCACTGCAACAAACGGTACTCCTTGAGTTGCTGCTAAAATATTTGAATGCATTCTCATACCAAGAAGTAAATCTAAACATCCGTATACATTGGCGGCATGCTTCACGGATTTAAGTTTAATTGGGACTGACACAGGGACATGTCCATCGCGAAGTCGGTTATATACTCGCCGGACTGCTTCCTTATCATCTTCGAAGGGAAAATCCGGAGAGGCGACTTGAATAATAGGCTGAATCGTAACCCCAGTACGCTTGGATAATCGCGTAAGAGCATGTGCGTATGAAAACTCGAGCTTGTCTTGCTCAACACGACTGCGCAGCCAGTTTCTTATAGTAAATCCAATAATTTTATTCTTCTTATTGGTGGGTTTGGTTTTTTTAACAAGTAACGCTAAATCGTTCAAAAGATGAAGATTTTTTACTCCGTATGATTTCATTAATGTATAAGATTTTTCTTCCCGAACGGCGACCACGTCGCAATCATTTAGAACTTTGGCTGTAAGTTTTAGCTGCCAGTGATAGGCAAAAGGTCCAAAACTATTTGGAGCAACTATTATCTTACGTTTAACGCTTTTTGCGACGATGAACGGAACTAACTGCAGCAGTAAGTTCAATGACTGTCTCATGCCTTTTTGTGACCTGAGATATCCGCCGCCCGCAAAAATAATTACATCAGCTTGTATATAATCATTCATAATTTTTACCGCTGTGTCACTTCGCTTCGAGATGAATGGTCTAGATCTATTTTTTACTATTTGTGAATACATAAGTATTTTTATCATTCGAAGAGTTCTTACAATTAAATTTATTTTACTCAGGGCAACATAGTGATAAATACTCGGTGCGATAATCCTCGCATATTTTCTTTCATATAGCTCAGGATTTTTCGTATGTATCATTAATTTTTTCTTTCCTTTCGTCGACTCAATAAGATCCAGCAATACTTCGAGCATGGTATGATCCCCGAGATTTGTAGGCCCTGTGGCATTTGGAATTAAAATATTCATACTCTTGATAGTTTTTGACCTTTAAATGCAACTATTTGTTTTGAAGTTGATGCCACCTCAAATCTAGACTTATAAATATCTGTATTTCTGTGAGTTAATCGAATATAAGACGTGATTACAAGATATGCAGGTGTAGAGAAAGGGTTGCGAAATAAGTATTTCAGTAATGTACCAACGAACAACTTCCAGGGTATGCTATACTCGCGCTTAACAAATTCTGGACTAAACAATTCCTTAAGCCGGTCTATTCCTGCAACAAATCGAGAGCTTTGAAGCCTATGCTCAAATAAAATGACCGGGGACCGAAAAAATATACTAGCTGCATCTGTATATTTAAATTTGAATCCTCTCGCAATACAAGTAAGATAAGAAAAAGCATCTTCCGGACAATCATCCGGCCAATGCAACTTTTTATAAAACGAGCGCGAAAAGGCCCTCGCCCTCCCATGACACAAATAGACATTGTTGCCATGACTGATTCTTCTATAGAGATGTCGCTTCAGGTAGTGACTGTTTGCAATCACACGCTCAAAAAGATTCCTGGGAGGAAGTGGTATTATATCTGCCCCCACACAACCAACAGAAGAATTTTTCCTGATAGGCTCTGTTATCCTATCCAAAAAATCGGATTCTACTGGAACTACATCAGCATCTAACATGACCAAGATATCTCCATGGACATTGCGCAAAAGCTCATTCTCGGTGGCGACGAGCCCTCGTCTTTGTTTTCGATCAATGATTCTTATTCGTCGATCATTAACCGATCTCGCACAAGTGACTGTAGCATCTGTACTTCCGTCCGATACAATGACTATTTCGGCGAGTTTTACAATCCTGGACGAATCTGCCAAAAGTGTTTTAAGCAAATATTCGATATTTGCCTCCTCGTTATAGGCAGGGATTCCGATTGTAACTGTTGGTTTTTTCATTTAATTATTAAAAATCTCTCCTTCACAAAAGTATTCTTTTTCCCTGTTATGTTCATCAATAATTTCAAAAACTTTCGGTGCTATGTTTTCAAAAAACTCCTTTAAATACAATTTTGAATTATTATAGTGACGGCTTTTCTTTTCCGATACGGAAAGTGTTAACACTGTATAGTACAAACTTAAAGCCATGAATCTGTTTCTCTCCGAAGTATTATTTAAATTCTTATTCAGAAGACTAATCAATTTTTCTGGTTCAACCTTATTGAGAAACATTCGTGGAGTGATAGCTAAATCAGTCACCGAGTCCCCAATCACCAAATATTCTGTGTCCAAAATTGTAATAGTATTTCTGTCGATCAAAATATTATCCGGGGTTAAATCTCTGTGGGATATTGAATATTCTGGCCTAAAATAATCCAATGTTATAGCATGCTTATAAAAAGTAGCTAGAATTTTTATATACAATGTTGGGCTTTTTAAATCTTTTACGAAACTTTTCAATAATAAATAATTAAAGTTTAGAAAAATCAATAAAGGGGTTCTTTTTGGAAGCTGATTAACAATTTCTTTATTTAACCTAGACGTATGACTTTTTAATTCTATTAAGCACTCACCTAGCACTTCCAATATTGTATCGTCCTTATGTTCAGAAATTGGTTTACCTTCACAAAATTCTGTGACTAAAGTCACATTATTTTTATTATCGTTGAAGTCAACTACCTTTGGAAATTTGACTGTATACGAGCCATGTTTTTGATTTTGTAAATATCTAGTCTGTGTTAAAAAAAACGCCATATTCAATATATGATGATAATTAATATCCTTATATTTGTAAAAATACCTTTTAACAAATACCTTTTTATTCGATGCATTTTTGTAAACTGCCGCTACCCAATTAGAATTCCTCGTGTTTGTTTTGAATTTTTCAAATAACTTATAACCGCTGATCTTGTATAAATCATGTTTATGTTCAACATCATCTAGAAAACTTATTAAACTTAGAAAATTACCAAAAATAACATTCCACACAGACAGAGAGCCACTGTTTATTCTATTTGTTGACTTTGATTTTCTTACTATAGATTTCATACTTTTTTAGTCGTTTTATCTGTTTCCCAAAATCTAACGGCGTCTTTGTACATATTTCTGCCTACAATTTTTGTATAGAGATTTATTCCTAAATACAAAATTGCCCAAATATGCTTTCTTAAAAGTATCGCCGCAAATGCTTCGAGTTTTGGTTTCAAGGGAATCGAATATTCACCTGATAAATTTTCACCTGCGTATTTTTCGTTTTCACCTTTCGAAACACTGAATTTACGGCTTTGTTTAAGATGTTCTTTTAGAGTTTCAGGTGTTTTGTTAAATACCACAGCCTCGCTAAGTGCCAGGAATTCTCCTCCTTTTCTTTTATTTTCAAAGTAAAGGTAAGAATCTGAGTTAATGATTCCTTCAGGAATATCAAACTTTTTAATAAAGTCTGCTCTAAATGCCATACATCGACCTGAAGCCATTAAATAGTTGTTGCCGTTTTTCCATCTTCGTCCCAGTTCGTTATTTCCCTCAACCGCAACATCTACTATCTTTTCCATTATTTTGTTAGTTTTCTTTGACCTCATCCTTGCCCCAATCATTGTCAATTTGGGATAATTTCCAAAGGTCTTTAGTATGTTTGCTAAAGTATCAGGCGCTAATTGAATATCATCTTGGGTAAGAACTAAGATGTCTGTATCTGTCATCCCTATCATTTGTTTAATTCTGGCAACTTGTCCTCCTCTTTCTTTGCTGAATACAACATCTACTCCCAAGTCTAAAAGCTGTTTTTCTATTTCTGGCTCTAAAGGATTCCCATCTATATTCACAATTAGTCGAAATTTATCAACACTTTTTGAATCCAACACGCTTTTTGCCGCATTAACTAATGCCGGCCCTCCATAATACGTTGGAATTCCAACTGTTAATGTAAGTTTTTTCTTCATACGTGTATCACCTCCTTTGTTGTTGTAACTATTTTCCACTTATTCTCTGGCTTTCCATTGTTATTTAATGGAAATAACCGAACATAAAGGTTTACTAAAATTGCAAGAGAGGTAAATAGTGGACTTTTTACAAAGTTTATTATTAACGCTTTTAGTTTATTGTGAACGGGAATCTTGTACTCATTCAAGGCTTCTTTTCCAAAATGTTTTGCTGCTGTTTGCTGATCTTGATGCAAGGTCCTTTGGGAAAGTCGCCTGAAATCTTTTAGTGTTTTTACCACTCTATAAAAAATTATTGCTTGGTATGCATATTTAAATTTCCCGTACTTTTTAGCAAACAGATAAAGATAGCCCTGATCGGTTGTGAGGGTTTTTGGATACCTTAATTTTTTTGCTAACTTGGCTCTCATTGCAACAGCAGCGCCTTGCAAATTATGGATATGGTCTCCTTCATTAACATGAACTCTGGTTTCCTCCCAAATTTTGTAAGCAGTATAGAAAATTGTTTCCTTAAAATTAGTTGGTTTGACAGGTACTTGGTGTGCTACAACCAAAATGACATTCTTGTCTTCAGTTAATTTACTAATCATTTTTTCAATTACCGTTTCATTCGACAGAAGAATGTCTCCATCGAATGTTAGTAAAATGTCGCTTTTGCTTCTTTTGTATATTTGATTCAATCTATATAATTTACCTTCTCTTCGCTTACCTTCGAGTAAGATTATATTTTTGTTTTGCATTTGAAACTTTCTGACTATATCAGGGGTTTTGTCCAGACATCCGTCGCAAGCAACTATAATTTTCTCTAACTTGAAACTGCCTTTTTGAGCTAAGACACTATCAAGCATATTAGCGATGTTTTGCTCTTCGTTATATGCTGGAATGCCGATAGTTATTGTTGGTTTGTTATTCATAATTTAGATTTAAAAGTGGTAATTTATTAACTGTGACTATAGGATTAGCAACTATTATTTTGCCAATTCTAGTTTCCTCACAAATAAAACTTCTCGTTCTTTTTCTATTGTCTTAAAAATAATTCTCAAAAATTGGTTTGCACTCTTGTCCCAGCTGAAATTTTTGGACCACTCATATGCTTTTCGGCCAAGTTCGAGTCTAAATTTTTTATCTAAAATGATTCCTTCCATAGCTTTTGCGAGAACTTCAGGATTTCCTTGTGGTACTAAAAGTCCTGTTACTCCATCGACGACAGAATCAGAAAGGCCATTGGTTTTTGAGGCAATCACAGGAATCCCACAAGCGTTCGCTTCAATAACGGTTATACCCCAGCCTTCAAAAGACGAGGGCTGAATAGCAGCCCATGAGGAGGAAAGCAGTTTTGCTTTACTTTTTTCACTAATAAATCCTTTAAATACAACCGATCCATTCGTTCCAAGTTCTTTTGCGAGCCCCTTTAGGTAATTTTCTTCTTCGCCTTTACCGGCAATAAATAGGCGGGCTTCGTTATATTTTTTCGAAATTATGGCCTGGGCTTTAATTGCTACGTCAATATTTTTGTAATGCTTTAAACGACCGACATAGGTAAAAGTGGGATTAGCCGATCTTTTAGCTTTTTTGAAAGCTATAGCATTAATTCCCGGATTAACAATTTGAATATTATCTCGTATTGCCCAACCCTGTCTTACAATATCGCGCCTGGAAGATTCGGAAATAGTTACAATCTGAGAATTTTTATATAAATACGGCATTAGTTTTGATTCCAGCGCCATGGCAATGTATGACAGCGGAAAACTAAGATGTTTTCGAAATACATCCTGATGAACGTGATGTATTAGAAGAACCTTTGGAACTCTTACATAAAGGGGTGTAAAAAATGGAATTCCGTTTTCGCAATCAACGACGATATCAAATTTGCCAGAGAATTTAAGTACATAATATAAAAACGCCCAGATATAAACTGTATAAAATCCGCCGCGGCGCACTATTTGAACTCCGGAAACAACCTCATTTCTTTCCGATTTTCCGTCATTTCCGCAAAAGATAGTTACCTTATGCCCTTCCTTAACCCATCTTTTAGCAATTTCCTCTATATAAACCTCTGCTCCACCACCATAAACATGTTTTGTATCCCTCCAATTTAAAACCAAAATCCGTAGATTTTGAGAAGGTTTTCCGTTTCCATTAATTGAAGTAAAAAGACCCAAAAAATCGCTTACGTTTCTAGATAAAACTAGTAAAGGGTCGTACAGGACATGAAAGAAAGTAACTAAGAAAAGCTGGACTGATCCGAGAGTAGTAACAACAAGAGATATATCCGAAATACTATTATGGCTTAAGGCTATTCCGAGAACCTCAAGGGCTGCCACAGAAAATGAAATTATTGGGAATAGATAATGTTTTTTGACTTGGTGGTAAATTACTATTCCCGAGGCAACACTAAACTGAAACATCGCCAGTGCGTATAAGGGAAGGTGTGGAATTAAGCTCACAGCCTTTTCACCAAATAACATTGGAATTGTTATGTGGCCGAATATTCCGATTGCTATAAATCCGACGAACGAGGTTGCAATCGAACCGCTTAATAACTTATAAAAAACTTCCTCTGTTCTCTTACCGGCACCCTCACCCTTACTTACGAGAGGTGTAATAAATTGCGTAAATAAGGATCCCAAAAAGTAAACTATCTTTCCGCTTAACGACAAAAGGGCGTACTGCCCGGCTTCTGTTGCTGGAAGATAATGTTTTGCCAAAATTACGTCAAAGGTTAATATGGCAACGCCTGCCAAGCTCGTTAGAATCGAGGTTGTAAAAAATCCGGTTGGGAAATTAAGTTCGATCTTAGCTTCGTATACGAGTTTTTGTTTTTTAATTCCTACCGATATAAGCCATGCAAAAATAAAGGGAATAACAAGTGAAGCCGGAATTGCCGCATAAACCAGATCTTTTAATCCAAATTCGATAAAAAGGTACGCAAAAAGAAGTTTGGTTGAAGACTCAAGAAAAACAATTGTTGCGAGTGTGCCGAATTTTAAATTCCCACTAATAAATCCGTGGTTTACTGAACCAACTAAGGCAAATATCCAAAACGGTGTAAAAAGTAAGAAGGGAACAGGGTCAACTTCATTAAAAAAGTTTGCCAAGAACGGTATAGCCAAAAGCCAAATAAGGGTTGTTAAAAATGCTCCAAACCAGGATACTTTTTGGGTTTTAGCCCAAAAATCAGAAACTGTATACCCAAACTTACCCAATAGGTATGCGGTTTTGTAAGAAACAGTCCTTCCTAATGCAGTTGTTATTACGCCAACCAAAGTAAATATGTTTCCTATTAAGGCAACTGTCCCAAATTGCGAAAGGTCAACCGATCTTCCCAAATAAGCGTTATACAAAAAATTGGAAAAGTTGGCGGCAATTGAGGCAAATATAAGTACACTTCCACCAAAAACAGCGTCGCTTAAAGCTAGTCTTGGCAATAATCGTATTGCTTCTTTTTGTTTTGCTTTGACACTAAGATGCAAACCGTGTTCAGTTTTCTCCCAAAAATGAGGCGCGACAATTAGTTGATAAAAAGCTACAATTGCCGCAATACTAGTCATTAGCCAATAGAGTGGAATTAAAAATACCCACTTAATAAGACTCCACTGTCCTTTTTTGGCACAGCCAATCATATAGTTGTAAAAATAGATAAAGTTACCAAAAACTAAAGATGTGACAGCTATATAGAAAACCGGGGTTGGGTAAAGAGACTCAATTGTTGGTCCGACAAATTGGTACAGTGCAAAGTAAGAAATTGTAGCCAGCCAAAGAATTGGGTTTATAAGAATAAACGTCATTCTGGCACCAACAACAAGTTGAAAAATGAGAGCTTGAAGTCCAAATTCTCTATGGAACTTTATAGGATCACGCATATGAACCAGGTAGGTTTGGATATAGCCTTTTATCCAACGTGATCTCTGTTTTATCCAGGAAATTATTCTCGAATTTGCCTCCTCATAAGTCGTTGAATCTAAAAGTGCAGTTTTGTAACCTTTTTTAAAAAGCCTTGCACCCAGGTCGCAATCCTCAGTTACGTTAAAAGGATCCCATCCGTGAAGATTTTTTAGTTTCTTGGTTTTGAAATGGTTGCTAGTACCTCCTAGAGGAATAACTGTCCCTGCCACTTGTAATCCTGGCAAAATAAGATCAAACCACAGGAGGTATTCGCTTGTAAAAAGTCTCGTTAAAATGTTGTGGCCTGTATTGTAGTAATTTAGTTTCGATTGTAAACAGACAACATCTTCACCCAATTTTTTGAAAGCAAGGTATGCTTTTTTCAGTTGAAGAGGATCCGGCCTATCTTCAGCATCATAAATTACTAAATACTCTCCTTTGGAATATGCCAATCCGTAATTACAGGCTTTTGGTTTGGTTTTTGGCTGCGAATTTGGAACAATAAGCGTTCTTATGTAGCTGGGAATAAATATATTTTGGGAGGCCTTTATTGTCTCTTCATCGTCTTCTTCAAGTAAAAGAATTACTTCCAGCTTTTCCTTCGGCCAGTCAATTTTTCCTATATTTTCAATAAATTCAGGTAAAATTTTGGCCTCTTTGTACAAAGGGCAAAGAATTGTATACAAAGGCAGGTCTTGATCATTAAGTGAAGCTATCTCCACGTCATCAATCTTGATTTCAGGAGGATTATGTAAAGATTTAAGTAAAACCCGTAAAGAAAACAAAAGATCAAGAAAATAAATAAATGATAAAAAGGCGATGACAATGATGGCGGTTAACTTGGTTGTCACTAATAAACCAACTACTAGGATTGTGATTGACGAGAAAAGTGCAATTTTTTGCCACAAATGAAGAGTGTTTAACGCTGAGATTTCGTGTGGTAAGTGGGTGTGTGTGATAAATCTCTTACCTTTATGGGCCAATCCCGCACCGATTGGAGAATCAATTGTTTTAGATTTAATCGGATAAACTTTTCTTTTCTTAAATTTAAGTCTCAGAGAGTGACTCCCGATCTCAAGTGCGGTTTTTAGGAAATTCACTTTTGATTTTCCGTTTTTTCTTTCCGTAAATTCTATATCAACGCACCCAATCGAGTAGCCAAGCTCAAGTGAAGTTCTAAGAAGAGGCATATCAACCGTCCATCCCGTTACATCTTCTTCTGTCAAATGGTCGATTATTTCTTTTTTAAATAGTTTCAGGCCCGACTGGGTATCCACCTTCAAGCCATGTAAAAACTTCTCAAAGATCAGGCTGTTCATTTTTGATCCTATTTTTCTTGTTAACGAGGTTTTATGGCCTTTGCGGTTTGATACAACAACTCCGTGAGCGTCCAGTAGTTTGTACATATCTGGAATGACCTCGGGAGGATACTGAAGATCTGCATCGATCATTGCCAGCTTTTCAGTTGTGGCAAATTTGGACCCTTCCAAAATGCTATATGCTTTACCAGGTTTTCCTTGCTTAACGTGAAGTATTACAGGATACTTTCCAGAAACCATTTTTATCTCTTCAACGGTTGTATCTTCCGAATGATCGTCCACAAAAATCATTCGATACTTTATGCCTGCTGAATAAAGACTGGCGTGAATCCGATCAGCCAGCTCTTTTATATTTCCAGCTTCATTTTTGACAGGAATAATAATATTTAAGTCACTCATAACAAATACAAAAAAATCTAGCTAATTGCTAGCTAGAAACCTATTATTGAATAATATAGTATTATACTAAAGGATGTTTACATACGCAAATTAGGAAGCATTAAATCACTGAAAGTAAAGCAGTTTGAAAAAAGCTTATTAGTCGGAATTAGCTATTTTAACGTCTCCCAGGAGTTTTTAGATTAGTACTTTTTCCTTTTCTTTGGCCACCTCCCACATCAGCCCAAAAATTTGTAGAAGCAGAATCAAGTGCGGCAAGCTCTTCAG
>Ga0155836_129_pt3 | contig 38809 bp, 41 predicted proteins | sample RifCSPlowO2_01_FD_107490 | JGI IMG/M metagenome (GOLD analysis project Ga0155836, IMG submission 107490) | Candidatus Woesebacteria bacterium RIFCSPLOWO2_01_FULL_39_10 | reverse complement strand
CCAGACGTGGTTCACACTCCGCAATCAGTTTCCTATTAGCCCCGGCCGCGAAAGAAGGCGAGTCCCATTTTTTCATGACAGATTCAACTGTTACTGATGCAAGTTTTCTATCAGGCTTAACAAGTGCAACTGCAACAATTAGTCCTGTTAATTCATCACACGCATACAAAGCCCACTGCATTTTAGTTACAGGCTGCGGAGCTCCATCAACAAATCCCCAGGCATGAGCGGCAATTGCATCATATATATCAATTTCTGTGTCTAAATCTTTAAGCCATTTTAAAACATGTTTCGTATGCTCTGTCTTTGCTGTCTCTTTTGTAAGTTCGTAGTCAGCATCATGCAAAAGTCCAGCCATTCCCCACTTGTCCTCCGAAGCCTTGGAGTAAGAGGATCCGCCACCTTCTAATCGTTTATATAAAGCCCTCATTACAGCCTCAACCGCATAACAATGCCGTCTTAAGTTTTGATTTTGAACATTATCGTGGAGTAATTTTAAAGCTTGTTCTCTAGTCATATTGTATCTGTGAATCAATTCATGAACACAAATTTATATTGGGTTCTCCACTTCTATGAATTTTACATTAATCTTTCCATTAAACTTAGATTCTATACTCTTCCCAAGTTCTTGGACACCAAATTTCTCAGTCGCATAATGCCCACAAACAAAATAGTTAATTTTCGCTTCTTTCATTTTATAGGGAGTTGATTCTGATGTTTCTCCGGACAAAAATAGTTCCACTCCTTTTTCTTCCATCTCGGCAACCTCTGCCTCATATGGTTTTGCGCCTCCTGAAACAACTCCGATTTTTTTCACTTTATGCGGGCCGTTTTCAACCACAAATACTTCGTGGTTGAAAATTTTCTGGCACTTCTCAGCAAGATCATGAATGTCTTGCGATTTTTCAAAAGTGGCAGTGTAGCCCCACTCATCAAATAGGGGTTCTTTTATATTTGCGCCCAACTTTTTAACAATTTGTGCGTTATTACCTATTTTTGGATGCGCATCCAAGGCATAATGAAAGCCCATTACTGTTATGTCGTTTTTAAAAATTAATCGAAGCCTTTTTTGTGAATACGTCGGGTATCTAGATTTCCAAGTTCTTACGTCAAATCCATGATGAAATATACAAAAATTAGAACCAAACTTTTCCGCTTCTTGAAGGAATTCTTCGTTGAGACTGACCCCAAGGGCAACTTTTTCTACATTTTCGCCTCCTAAAAATTGAATTCCATTAAGCATCTCGTCTTTTTGGAGAGCCTTGCTAATTAACTCTTTCCCGATGGTTTGATTAATAAAATCGATCAATTCATCTCGCTTAATCATATTTGTAAAATTCTTCGTAAGTATAACACCGATGAGCTTGATCAGTATCTTTTCTCATCCACAAACCGCCCAAGTAACTACATATGTATTTGTTATTTCTTGAATATTTTTGAAGAAGCACCAGTCCGCCAATTCCTACAATAATCACTGCAACCAATATAATCCAGGGGACTAAGTAATTATCTTTTTTTTCGTCTTTTTCTTTTAATGTCTTCATTATCGGGCCTTAAAGTTGGAAAAAGGATAACCTCCTTAATCAACCATGTATTTGTAAAAAACATTGTAAGTCTATCAATCCCTATTCCTATTCCGCCTAAAGCAGGCAAACCGTATTCCATCGCCTCCAAGAAATCTTCATCAACTTGTTGAGCTTCTGCTTTGTCTTTTCTTGTTGCTTTAACATCGGCTTCAAACCTTTTTCTTTGCTCTACAGGATCAGTTAACTCGCTCCAACCATCACAAATTTCCTTACCACCTATATAACCCTCAAATCTTTCCACCCACTCCGGCTCCTCCCATTTTCCTTTGGACAGAGGGGACACTTCTTTTGGATAATCAATTATCCATGTCGGTTCAACAAGCGTGCCGGTTACTTTAGTTTCAAAAAGATTGAAAATTAGTTGTCCTTTGGTTTCTCCTCCTAAAATTTCAACTCCGTTTTCCGTGCAATAATTGGTTAGTTCTTCCACCGACACAGCCCTAACATCTAACCCAAGTTTCTCCTTAATAATGTCCACCATGGTTATCCTTGGCCAATTTTTACTAATATCAATTATTTTTTCACCAACCTCCATTTCCATTTTTCCCAATACTTGTTGAGCTAAGTGCTTGAAAAGTCCCTCTGTCACATCCATTACTCTGTGGTAATCCGCGTACGCCTCATAATATTCAATCATTGTAAACTCGGGGTTATGCGTCTGATCTATCCCTTCGTTTCTAAAGTCTTTACAGATTTCGTAAACTTTTTCATAACCCCCTACCACAAGTCTTTTCAAATAAAGTTCGTCAGCAATTCTTAAATAAAAATCATGACCTAAAGCGTTATGCCGCGTAATAAAAGGCTTTGCATTAGCACCGCCGTAAAGCGGTTGAAGTGTGGGTGTCTCAACTTCCCAATACCCCAAATCATCAAGATATCTTCTTATTTCCCTAACAAGTTTAGTTCGTACATTAAACCTTTCTCTTACTCCCTCATTTAAAATTAGATCAAGATATCTTTTCCTATATCGCTCCTGAACGTCTTTAACTCCATGCCATTTTGAAGGTAATGGGCGTATGGATTTACTCAATAGTTGAAAATCAACAATATCAACACTTAACTCTCCTGCTACGGTTTTTACAATTTTGCCTTTAGCAAAAAATATATCTCCAATATCAAAAAGTCTAAGGGTTTTAAAATTTTCACCCAGATTATTTTTCTGAAACCAAAGTTGAATTTGACCTGTTTCATCCTTCAAATCAGCAAATACAATATTGCCATGTTCTCTCCATGACATAATTCTCCCTGCAACTTCAACTTCCTGATCCATCAGTTCGCGAGCTTTTCCGATTTTTATCGGAACTCCTTTAGTTTTTGACGGGTAGGGATTAACTCCAAGTCTTTTGAGCTCCTCAAGCTTCTCAAGACGTACTCTTTTCATTTCATCCAAACTTTGTTCAGCCATACTCCTCCAAGTTTAGCAAAAGTACTACTTCATTTCACACTCAGTATTTTTTGAATGTCTTTATAGCTTTCTGCAATAAATTGAGGCTTGTGTCCTTCATTTTCTACTTTCATTGTTAGCGCTGCCCACTCTTTGTACCATATAGTTACCGCACCAATTTTGTTACCGCATGCTATTTCGTCGCCTAAGTAGTCTCCAACAACCGCAAGTTCTTGAGGCTCAAAATTGAATCTTTTCAGGAAATCGAGAAACACCTGTTCATTTTTTTGTTCTACTACTCTTATATAGTCAAAGTGTTCTCTCAAACCACTTTCCGAAATTGTAGCGACTCGACTTTCTCCCCCAGTACTTACTAGTCCCAATCTAAATATTTTTTTTAAATTCAAAATGAGTTCTAATGCACCGGTGAATGGAACATTTCTGAGAGGATCGAATAAAGTACGATTGAAGTCAAATATAATAGCTTTAATCATGTTTATTGCCTTTAACAACAACCGGCATAAGCACTGATTCTCTAGTTCCGTGAACACGAGATCCCCGCGATAAACATGCATCAACCTCTACTACTTCGGAATTGCCCTCTTCAACAATGCATGTAACCGATAATCTTACTCCAAGGTTTGGATCAGTCCTTACTATTTGCCCACCTTCCAAAACTTCTGCCCAAAATCTCCTTTGTTCGACTTGTTTTTGTATTACGTAATTTCCGTGTTGGTTTGTTAATGCTTCCAAAACTGCCTCTCTCCATTTTGGCAGTGATAAATCTCTAGAAGTAAACATCCCGGCAGAGCCAAAGCTCCTCCGAGGTTTGAGCACATAGCCTTCTTTCCATGCTCCCTCGCTCATATAGTAAGACCCCCAACCTCTTTCTTTCCCACCTGCAGTAGGCGGAGCCCCAGCGTTACATAGCCAAGTGAACGGAAACTGACTCTGGGCGAATCTATACGCTTCCTCGCCACCTAAAGCATCTGTTAACCTGTCCTGGAAGTCTGGCATAAACAAAGCGGCCATAACTCCTTTATCTTCAACTGCACTAGAAAACTGAGGGAAAATATCCACTTGGCCCGTTTCATAAGCTCTTTTTATAGTGTCATTGCCGATTAATCTCCCCTCTTCCAAAAGATCTTTTCTCGTAAAAGCCCTGTACACTGTGTGTATCCTTCCATTTGTGCCATGAAGTCCATCTCCATTTAAATCCAAACTCCCTTCCTCAACCCAGGCGTTGATTCCCCTTTGCTGAAGCATTCTAGCAGTTTTCCTATAGTCCCTAAGATAGTATTCCCTAGTACTTGGTACGACAATTCCGACTCCTCCATGACTATTCTCGCTTCTTTTCAAAGCACGTGTTATTCCGTTGACACTGCCCACAAAAGGATTGCTACAACCCGCTGGCAGGGGAACCAAATCTTCATAAATTCCTCTGTTTGTGTCTACTGTAGCATCTTCAACAGGAACCTCATTCTGAAACTCCATGGGTACCACTTTTCCTTTGTCGTCTACTGTTGCATCAAACCTGAAATAGTATGGAGTGCTAGGATTCCAAGAATCATCGTCTAAAGAATTGATTGCATGAACGATTCTGGGCATAATCGCGGCCTGTGCCTTAATCTGATCCAGAGATTGCTGCCTAATAACAAAATACCTTGGACTAATTCTCCATAGCCTTGGATCATCATCAGGCCCGTATGCAATATTTGCCTCCCACAGCCTTGACTCAATATTTCGGGCTATTTCAACTTGATCTTGGCTATCTACTGGTAAGAGTCTTTCAGACATATTTTTTCCATTAAAAAAGCCTCCTTTTAGGAGGCTGTAATCAACACAAAACAACAACCCCCGTTAGGAAGCTGTCGCCTTCTTAGATATAACTTGATTACTCAATCGATAATATTTCATATATTACTTTTCCGACAGGCGCTTCGACTTCCACTTTCTCTCCCACTCTTTTCCCAATCAATGCGTGTCCCAAAGGAGAAGTGTGGGAAATCTTTTTCTGAATAGGATCCGCTTCCCACTCTCCAACGATATGAAAAATGTGTTTTTGGCCATTTGTTTTTAGAGTGACTTTGGTTCCCACTGAAATTCCACCACCGTTTGAGCCTTGACTAAGAACTTCTGAATTTTTCAAAACATCTTCAAGTTCGGCAATTCGTCCGTCCAAAAATTCCAGCTCGTCTTTTGCGTTGTGATAATCACTATTTTCTGCCAAATCTCCTTGGGTCCTGGCATTGGAAAGCCTCTCGACTACTTTGGGTCTTTTGACCTCAATGAGTATATCGAGTTCATCTTTTATCGAATCCAAACCTTCTTTTGTAACTTGAATTTTTTTATGTCCGTTCATATTTGTTTCAAAAAAAAATTCCCCGCCATTTTTTGGTATCTTGTGGAAAAGTTTTTTGCGAAAAACGCTCCCACAAACTACCCAGAGACCTTGTTAATCTGGGTGCAAAAAATAAGGGAGGGAACTCTTAGCATGTACACAATAGACGAAATTGTATATATTCTTTGACCTCTTGTCAAGATGGATCGCGGCTTCTAATCTTGTAATTTTAGGTTCGAAAAGTTTAAAAAGTGGCTTGGAGTAACTTTTTGATGCATAATTTATTTGTGACGCGACTAAGCTTTCACTACTTCCCTCGAGATGTCGAAGCTGGAGATTTAGTTGAAAATTTTTTGGTTTCAGCTATAGCCTCTATTCTTGTAATTAGACTTTTTCTCGCAATAACCGGCTACCCTCAACTTGGAGGTGAAAACTTCCATATAGCCCATATGCTTGTGGGAGGATTTTTGATGTTTTTAGCCCTCATTGGACTTTTGGTTTTTCTAAACAAAGAAACCAAACATATCGCTTCATATGTTGGTGGGATAGGATTCGGAATGTTTTTAGACGAACTTGGGAAATTTATCACAAATGATAACGACTATTTTTATCAACCAACAATTGCCCTAATTTATGTTATTTTTGTTCTCCTTTTTTTAGGCGCGCGGGCTATAGAAAAATATTTCAAACCCAATAAACAAGAATATGCGATTAATGCACTCGAAATGATCAAGCAAGTTATTATGCACGACTTGGACGTTTTGGAAAAAAGGAAAGCCTATAGATTTTTAAAAAAAAGCGACCAAGATAATCCGATCGTAAACTTGCTTACACAGGCCTTGGATAAAATTTCAACAAGTCCGCTTTCGGTACCTAATATTTTCCACAAGATAAGAAGTGTTGCAAAAGAAAAATATATTCAACTTATTCATGCCTCAAAATTTGTGAAAGCAATTGTATCATTTTTTGTTGTAGCTTCAATTTTTAATGTTATCCAAGCCTTGTTGTCTCTGCAAAATACTGAGTCTTTTGCACAATGGGGGCAACTTATTTTTTCAGTAATATCAGGTGTTTTGGTAATTGTAGGTGTATATTTTCTACTTCACAAAGGTTCAAGAAAAAAAGCATACGAAATTTTCAAATATGCCGTTCTTGTTTCTATTTTCTTAACACAGTTTTTTAGGTTTTTAGAGGAGGAGCTCGGAGCAATAACAGGACTTATTATCGGTTTATTAATTTTAAATGTGTTGCAATACCTTATTTACGAAGAAAAACTATTGACTAAAAAGGAGAAGGCAAAGTGATGATAACTCTTTGCAAGCTTAGTAGTTATATAATAAAGTATTGTTTATGTCAGAAGATGAAGTAGTTCTAGAACAGACAGCTCAAGAAATTAGACCAATTGTTGTACCTGAAGGTAGATTGGCTGCACCTCGCGATTATGAAGTAAGAACGACCGTTTTGGAGCTTAACGGAAGACAACAAAGTCTTGAGTTAATTAAGCAAACATTTGAAGGCAACTGTGCTGAATATACAGCTTTAAATACAGCGATCATTTTATCAAAAGCTGGTATGGCTATTAATCCTGCAATAGAAGAGTATTTAAAAGCTAATCCACAATTCGATTTGTCGTCAGTAGAAACCGACTTAACTATTCCATTGATATTAAATGCACAAGAAGAACATGCTGAGCTTTTCAGTGGAGAAGATGATGTTGATAATTTATACATTAAGGTTGATAACCCTTACGAACCTTTAACAAACACAAATTCGGCATTACTATTTAGAACTGCAGTTTCTCCCAACGTACAGAGATTTGAAGGTGGGGATGTTGTACAGGGAGATCCAGAAAATGCTTTAGCGAGGATATCATCTCAAGAAACTGTCGCCGTCTTTGTCGGATCGGGAAATCATGCAACGAGCTGGGTCAAGCTCGGAGAAAATTGCTATTATGTCGATCCATACTACAATCAATCGGTTGTATTGCAGACTACAGAAACTGTCATGAAAGATCGTATAAGAGAAACAATAAATCGGCCTGGATCATTCGTCACTTTGAACGATCTGTACACAAAATAAATATACGAATAAAAAGGCGTAGTTTAACATCTGTGACCCCACACTATTAAAATTTCATATGAAATTTTTAAGTGTAAACAGGGACTCGGACCAACTAATCAGTTGATCTGTTTACCTTGCCCTTCGATTTGCATATAATTTGGATAGTGAAGCGTATCGTTCAACTTATTTTTCCTCCGCTGAAAGGATTTTTGAGCACGTCAATATATTATATTGTTCTAGGACAATACGGAAATTTGATAGTTTTTTTAGTAACCTTCATTCTTGCCTCAGTCCAAATCGCAACTCTTTTTTATATGCATAACAATTACAAAAAATTAACCAGATACGCAATACCTATATACTTTGTATTTGACTTAATAGTGTTCTTAATAATCCCTGCAGTTGCTGGTGGTATGAGTGGTCTTAGACCGGATGGTTGCTATGGCATACTTTTCGGATCCGTTTGTGGCCTGGCAGCTGTATTAATACCGACACTAATGGTTTTAACGATTCTTAGTATTCCTTACGCAATCATTAGTGCAATAACTTTGGCATATCTAAGATGGGAATAATTTGAGTGAGCCCACTGTACTGTAATTTGAACACCTTTGTAAAACGTCTATTTCATACATACGATAAACCTCATGTAATATGGGTATGTGGGAAGAAAAATAGCTTATATCATCCCTTCGTTCAAATCATCTCCTAAAGAAAAAGCTTATCTCAACATAGGTAGGTTTTTTAGAGAAGCAAACATTGAACCTATATATGTAGATGTGAAGTGGGATAACTCAACAATTTCACAAAACACTGAAAACTTTATAAGTTTGGCCAATAGCAAACAATCTGAGTACACATGTGTCTTAGGATTTTCTTTTGGGACCCTTATTGCCTTTATAGCTGCCAGTAAAATTAAGATGGATCTTCTTATTTTATGCTCTCTGTCGCCTTATTTTTCAGAGGATTTACCATATCTTAAAAAGTCTTGGAAGGAAAATGTTGGGAAAAATCGCGTCAAAGATTTAGAGGCTATAAATAGTAAAAATGCAGCTCAAAAAATAAGTACTAAAACATATGTACTATATGGTACCAAAGAAGGACCGCAAATTGAGAAAAGAGCCAAAGACGTGTTCAAGAATTTAAAAGGAGATAAGCATTTGATCTTTTTAGAAGAGGTTAATCACGATATTTCTAATGGTAGATACTTAGATCAGCTACACCAAATCATAATTTCCAACACCATCGAATGAATATAAGGCTATAAGTCGCGGTGACCCTACTGGAATTCGACAATTTGTAATCAAATTGGTTACTCATCCAGGTTTGCAGGATGCCTGTCCGCCTCTGGCGGAAGAACCTACGTGTGACCCTGTGGGGATTCGAACCCCAGTGTCTGGGATGAGAACCCAGTATCCTAGTCCACTAGATGACAGGGCCGCGATTAATTTTCAATTACCAAAGAATTCAACCTGTATTTTATCTCAAATACGCCTCAACCTCAACGTATGTTATGATAAATTGATGGCACAGATCAAAAGAATCGGAGTGAAACAGACGGCAAAAGTCGTTGCCATTTTTTATTTTGCTATAACTCTTCCTATTTTTATTCCTCTTTTCGTAATCTCACTTTTGATAGGTGGTTTTACTAATTCAGGTAATTTTGGTATGTTCGGAGCAATCTTCGGAGGTATTTTTATGTTAGTACTACCTTTTCTTTATGCAATTCTTGGCGGCGTGATGGTTGCAATTTCCGCTGCCACTTATAACTTTATAGCAAAGCGTTTTGGCGGTATAGAAGTTGAGATCGAAAACGAGACCGCAACAAAAGACGTAATTACTCCAAATACTCCAGATCCTACAAAACCTGTTTTGAATAAAACTCCTTGGAGGTAACTAACTTGCTGCGATATAAGTTTGATGCCTGATGAGAGTGGGTTTTTCTTTAACAACCGGCCATTTATTAAGAGCTTGTTCGAGTACCTCGTCAATACTGCTAGCAAATACAAATTTAATATCTTTTTGTACTTTTTCCGGAACATCTTCCATGTCTTTTTCGTTATCTTTTGGTAAAACTATTTTCTTAAGTCCTGCACGGTGCCCTGCAATAACTTTTTCCTTAACTCCACCTATCTCAAGAACCCGACCTCTCAAGGTAATTTCGCCTGTCATTGCAACATCTCTTTTTGTAGTAACTCCGGTTAAAGCTGATACTAGTGCTGTTGCAATAGCAGTTCCTGCCGATGGGCCATCTTTCGGAACCGCACCCTCCGGGACGTGTACATGAACGTCAATTGCCTGGACGTAGTCGGCATTAAGTCCCAATTCCAAATAATGCGCTTTTGCCCAAGTGAAAGCAGCTTTAGCCGACTCTTTCATAACATCACCTAGCTGCCCTGTTAAAGTAAGTTTTCCTTTCCCAGGGGTAAGTGCTACTTCAATAAATAATATTTCCCCGCCGGCAGCTGTAACTGCAAGTCCTGTAGCCATACCTGCTTCATCATTTTTCTCTGCAATTTGAGAACTGAATCTCTGCGGCCCCAGAAACTTTCTGACATCAGTTATTTTTACGACTTTTGGATAATTTTTGCCTTCCGCAACAAGACGGGCAATTTTTCTGAAGGCTGTCGCAAGACTGCGCTCAAGTTCTCGTACACCGGCCTCTCTTGTATAACGGTTGATAATTTCATCAAGAGCGCTCTTTTCAGCTTTAATTTCTTTTTTCTCTAATCCATGAAGTCTTAATTGTTTTGGCCAAAGAAATTGTTTTGCTATATTATACTTTTCATCTTGTGTGTAACCAGGAAAGCGTATTACTTCCATTCTATCTCTTAGTGCAACTGGAATTTTCTCCATCACGTTTCCTGTACAAATAAACATAACTTGTGAAAGATCGAACGGAACTTCCAAGTAATGATCTGAAAACTCTCTATTTTGTTCAGGATCCAGTGCTTCCAAAAGTGCAGAAGAAGGATCTCCTCTGAAATCAATCCCGATTTTATCTATTTCATCAAGCATAAAAACAGGATTTTTTGTCCCAGCGTTTTTAACTCCTTGAATTATTCGGCCAGGTAAGGCACCTACATATGTCCTTCTATGACCTCGAATTTCTGCTTCATCCCTTATCCCTCCAAGTGACATTCTCACAAATTTTCTTCCAAGTGCTCGAGCAATTGATTTTCCAATTGAAGTTTTGCCGACTCCGGGGGGGCCTATAAAGCAAAGGATTGTGGGTTGTGAATCGCTTACATTCGGCGTTTGGTCAGTATCTTTACTTTTATCTTTATCATCTTCCTTCAAATTTTTTTTAGACTCCTTTTTAATCTGCATCACGGCCAAATATTCTAAAATTCTTTCTTTGACTTTTTTGATACCGTAGTGATCCTTTTCCAAAATTTTTGCTGCTTTGGCAATTGAAACATTATTAGGCGATTGAATATCCCACGGCATGTCAGTCAACCAATCAAGATAATTTCTTATGTAACCGCCTTCAGGATTGTGGGGAGATAACTGAGAAAGCCGTTTTAGTTCTTTATCCGCTTTCTCATGAACATCCTTGGGCATGTTCGCACTCTTAATTTTTTTTCTGTAGTCATCTAATTCCTCATTACTTAAATCCCCTTCCTCACCCTCTCCTAGTTCTTCTTCAATTGTTCTCTTTTTCTCTCGTAACATTGCCTTCCTCATCTGATCTTCAAACCTTTTTTGGGTCTTTGTGGAAATTGTCCGCTCCAGTTCCAATACATTCACCTCGTGAGCAAGGTGTTCCAAAACTTTCTGCAAGCGAGCCTTTAGTGATATTGTTTCAAGAAGTTCTTGCTTACTTTTAGTTTTAACTTCAAGTAAAGATGCCACTTGATCTACTAATTCCTCAGGTTCAACTTTTCCAGATACTAGTTTCATTACAGCCATAATCTCTGCCTGTTTACCAAGATTAATTGACTTTTTAAAAAGTTCTGAAATTTTATTTGCAAGCGCCTCAATCTGATCTCCTGCAGCACCAAGTTCTGTATAAATCTCTTCTACCTTGGCAATTAAATGGGGTTCACGAGAGATCAAATCAACTAGCCGAATCCTTGCTTGACCTTTTACAACGGCATGAATTTCTCCTTCCGTTGACATCATTTGAGTAATAGTTGCTATAGTTCCAACTTTATATAGATCTTCAACGTCCGGATCAGGCATTCGTGCGTCTTTTTGAGTAAAAATTCCTATAACCTTATCTTCTTGAAAAGAAGCATTAATAGCAGCAACACTTTTCTTTCTTCCGAAGGATAGAACAGCGTCTGTGTGAGGAAATACAACTGATCCGCGAATTGCAACAACTGGAATTTGACGAAATAGTTTTGTAACTTCTTCAGCCATGAATTTAATTTGTTTTAGCAGTCTAACTGGTTATCTGCTAAAAGTCAATAGGAATATCAACCTCTATTTTTTCTTCCGGTTAGAACTCTATATAAATGTAGTTTCTCAAAAAGATAGGATACGGCAATTCCAATTGAACTTCCAACAATGATGTCCGCGGGAAAGTGAACATTACTTAAAACTCTACCCATGCTTACTCCTATTGCACCAAGAATAAATAAAAGGCCGTATTTTTTATCGTGCATCCATACTGTTAGTCCAAGCGCCCAAGCTGTTGCTGCGTGTTCGGAGGGGAATCCACCATCGCTAGGTATTGTTATGGTCAAAGGTGTTAATCCTAAGGTTTCAAACGGTCGGGGTGTGGGAAACAAGTTTTTAATCATACTTGCAATTCCCCATGCAATAAGCGCACTTAAAAATGCGTGGAATGCTTGTTCTTTTTTAATTCTTCCATCAATTAGCCAAAGGATTGTCAAACCCAAGAACATAAACCAAATTAAAAAACTTGCCAAAAAGGTAATTGTGAGGGATGTCTGACCTGATAAAACAGCCGGGTTCATTATTCGTAGATTACAATCCTCGTTACTATATTTTCAGAGTTTGTGCAGACAGAAAGAAGAAATACATAGTACTTTTTCATAAAATTAACGATAATCTTAGAATACTGTATTTCTTTTACTTTTCCAACTGGTTTGCGTAGTATACTAAAAATATATGGGCTTAAGACACTCTACAACCAAAAGTTTTATTTACGCTTTTGAGGGGATACGAACCGCATTCAGAAGGGAACCAAATTTAAGGATACATACTTTTATAGCTGTTATTGTACTTTTGGCAGCAATCTTTTTTAAATTCAATTCAATTGAATGGCTAATATTAGCTTTTACAATATCTTTCGTGATTGCACTTGAACTTCTTAACACGGTACTTGAAGCAGTTGTAAGTTTGGTAAGTCCTGAAGTCAAACCTGATGCAAAAGTAGCAAAAGATGTCTCAGCGGCTATGGTCTTGGTTGCTGCGATTGCCGCTTTATTAGTAGGAATTGTCCTCTTTATCCCGAAACTTGCTTCACTTTTTACTTAAAGAGTAAAACTATAGATCCCAAGACAATACTATAAACTCCAAATACGCTAAACTTTCTCTTTGCCAGAGACTTTAATACCAAATTAATCGACCAAAATCCTGTAACAAAAGCTGCCGCAAAACCAATAACATAATTTAGGGGATTTTCTAGCGAGGAAACGTCGTTACTTAGAAATTGAAGTATATTTGCGCCAGCGATAGCTGGGATTGACAAAAGGAATGAAAATTCTGCCGCCTTTTTCTTATCAATCCCTAATTTTACAGCGCTAAAAATTGTTGCACCCGAGCGGGAAATTCCGGGGATGATGGCTATAGCTTGTGAAATACCAACCAAAAAAGAGTCTAGAAATGAGATTTTTTGTTTATTCGCCTCAAATCTGTCAATTAATAAATTTAAAACACCCGTAATTATTAACTCCAAACCTACCATTTTAACGTTTCCGAAAGTTGACACTAGTTGTTCTTGGAATAAAAAACCGATCAGTGCGGCAGGAATACTTCCAACGATTAGAAGTAAATAATATTTTCGACCGAGCCTTAGAATTGTTTTTCTGAAAAAATAGAAAACTGCAAAAAGAGTTCCCAAGTGAAGAACCACATCAAATAATATTCCTGGTTGAGAAAAACCCGGAATTAAGCTTTGTGCTAAAACCAAATGCCCCGAAGAAGACACCGGGATAAATTCAGTCAGTCCCTGCAAAATTCCCAATACAATCGCCCATAAAGCATTCATTATTTGCCTTTAAATTTAAGTGCACAGGAGTTAATACAATATCTCTTTCCGGTCGCCTCTTTACCATCAGGCATTTTTGTCGGACCGTCGTCAAAAAGGTGGCCAAGATGCCCTCCGCACTTTGCGCATTTCACTTCAACGCGATGCATACCCAAAGAATTATCTTCTTCCAATTCAACTTTATCTTTATCAAGAGCATCAACAAAACTTGGCCAGCCGGTCCCTGATTCGTACTTTGTATCAGAGGAAAATAAAGGAGACCCGCAGGCCCCGCAAAAATACATTCCCCCCTCTTTATTATTCAAAAGTCTTCCGGTGAATGGTTGCTCAGTATCTTTTTCTCTTAAAACTCGATACTGTTCGGGAGTAAGTTTTTTCTTCCAATACTCTTCAGATTTAGATTTCATACCTCCCATAAAAATATTATACTTTTGTAAACTCCGCATTTTTGTAAAAATCTGGGTCAGACCATAAAATAATTTTGCTAGGATCTTTTACGATGTCTACGTTTACTATACCTTCCATATGATCAAATTCATGCATGAATACCCTATTCATCATCTTACCAACATCAGTTTCGTCTTTCGTATCCCAATGTTTTAAATTTCCTTCTTCGTCGTAATAATCAAATTCTATCCAGGAAGGACGGATTGTTGGAACTATAACAGGACTTGCACTCATGCAGCTTTCTGGGTAGTTAAGAAGATGTTTCGACTTCTTAGTGATCTTAGGATTTATTATTACTTGTATATTTTTATCAGTTACATCTTTCTTATTTTTAATATTCGTAATTGTTTGTCCTTTATAAATAACTGAAAACCGCTCGGGAATTCCTACCTGCACGGCAGTGACGCCCCTTCCATACCCAGTTAACTTTCTATAATTTAATAAACATTTTTTTAAATAGTTTATTTTTTCTTTTGTTTCGGATGAAGTTATTTTTGTAACTGGAATTTCTTTCGAAGGAAGCCTTAATTTTTTCGACTCACCAATTTTATAAATAAAACTACTTATATTAATTTCATTTTTAAAAACTTCCCTTTTATGCTTAACAAAAGAAGGAGTGGGTTTCCACTTAGTCATATTATCAGGATTATACCAGCATCTATCAAATAATCTTTATCTTCTTCTTAACGGTTTTAAAAGAAAAAGAACAACTAGGTCTAAAAGAACTGGGACGAGCAAAAAAGTGTTAGCAATTCTGAGTACATTAATAAATCCTTCTGAAAAAATAAGTTCGAAGTTTACGGCAGGGATTCGGATACCAAGAACGTAGGCGAACGAGAAAGCTATCAAAAGAAATATTGCTAAAGTGAATGCGCCTTCTAGATCTTTTTTGCTTGCAAACATCGAGTTTCCAACACAAAAGATTGCATATCCTGCAAACACTAACCCCCATTTTGTATCTATGAATCGACCTGCCTGCGCAGGCGGGTTCATGAATACTAAATAGGTAGTAGCTAAAATCAGTCCTGTTCCAAAAATAAAAGGTGCAATTCCTATTAAAAATCTGCGCACGGGATCGGTTTTCCCGATAGAAACGCTTCCCAATTCAACTCCTTTTTCCAATTCGTCAAATTGAGGAATAATTTCCAACTTACCCACGGGTACTAAAAGAAAAAGTGCTGCCAAAAAATGGGATATTTCGTGTATAAATGTCCCGGGCAAAAATACGATTGAAAATAGGTATACTGCCCAACTTTTACTTTTTGTCAAATGATAAAAGAATTGAATAAGCTCATGATTGAGTCGTCGCGAAAGAAAATATATTGCAGAAAGTTGTAGAAAAAAGAGGGCTAGATACAACATTATTATTAAGTGTAGTTCAGTAACCGCAACCATCGCAACAAAACTTTACCTAGTTGAAAATATCTGATCTTTTGCATTATTCTGAGAAGTACCTGTGAAAATGAATCTCACTCAAGCTTACGCCCAAGGTATTTCGCGAAGGGGGATAAATTTACCCAAATATAAGCTTGCAAAGTTTCGTTTTAAACCCGACAAGCACATTCCAATAATAGTTATTCTAATAATTATCCTGGCGGTCGGCTATCTTTTTGCAAATAGAAAAATAACAACTCTCACCACAATCGTCCAAAATTTAACAGAAGAAAAAGATAAGAATTTGGTTGAATTGGAAAAAATTGCCAAAGAGTTGGAAGAACTGAAAAATCAAGACCCTCAAAAGAAAAATGAAGAGCTGCAAAAGGAAATTGCGACCATGCAAAAAACATTCAATCAATCAATTGCTGTTTATGAGGATTTACTCGACTTAAGATCAAAATCAAAAGACACTCTCGCTCTCGAGAAACAATATGCTGATGTCTTATTTAAAATTTCCCAAAGAGATTTTAGTGGCGCCAACGATGTGCTTTCCCAAATTACAGCGGCAATCAAAAAAGAAGAAGAAGAACTTGCTACGTCATTCACAATTCCTGCTAATGTTCCCCAGAATAATGCTCCACCGGGTGCTGGATACAGTCGTCAGCAAGTTGCTGTTGAAGGACTTGGTTCATACTTAGTAAGTATTGTTGCAGGAGATTTGGGTTCAACAAAAGTAATTGTAGATACAGCCTCTGATAGCGATTGTTCGAATGATTGCCCGGTTCTTCCTTTAGCAACATATGTTTCCAGAAACGGTGCATACGCAGGAGTAAACGGCAGCTACTTTTGCCCTGCCGAATACCCTTCATGTGCTGGAAAAACTAACACTTACGATCTTTTGGTGATGAATTATAAAAAAACCTACTTTAATTCTGGAAATAATGTCTACAGCAACAATCCAGCAGTTATTTTTGGTGGTTCATATATCCGTTTCGTGGGACAGGCATCGCAATGGGGTAGAGATACTGGAATTGACAGTATGCTCTCGAATTTTCCAATGCTAGTACAAGGCGGAAATATTGCATTCGGAGGAGATGACGATCCCAAAAAAGGTTCTAAAGGAGGCAGAAGTTTTGTTGCAAACAAAGGAAATACTGTTTATATAGGTGTTGTTCATTCAGCAACTGTTGCTGAAGCCGCACGTGTACTTCGGACAATGGGTATGGAAAATGCTCTAAATCTCGACGACGGTGGTTCAACTGCTTTATGGAGCGGAGGCTACAAAATCGGCCCCGGCCGCAACTTACCCAATGTAATCTTATTCATAGGGAAATGAAAGTTATATTAACAAAACACGCCGAAGAGAAACTCAAGCGTAAAGATATCAAGAAATTCAAAATCACCAAAAGAAAATTAAGGAAATTTTTAGAAAATCCAAGATCTAGATCCAAGACAAAATACGGAAATTTTGCTGTAGTTGACCAAATTGACCAAGAACACGACGTTAGAATAATCTATGATATAATTGAGGTTGGAATCAAAGTAATAACATTTCATATAGCCAGAAAGCAGCGATACAAATGAAGCTGAAATACTACAAAGATGACGATATCCTAGTTATCAGGTTTTCGACAAAACCTGTAGATGATTCATTTGAAGTTGAAAACGCAATACTTGAAGTTGACAAAGAGAATTCTCCTGTGTCATTAGAAATCTTGAAAGCCTCAAAATTCTTTAATATTGCTTCCAAGGAATTACCCAAAGAAGTTAAGGAAAAATTTTTTACAACAGCGTAATAATCCAAAATCACCCGGTCGTGACCTTCCGAATGCGAAGTCCCGCGCCGTATTACGAAGCAATTCTGGTGCGCGGATATTCTTTTTGTAAGTAGGTAAAAAGTCTCAGATTAAAAATATTCCATTTAAGCTTGATATAATATTCTTCACATGCTTTCGGAAGTATTTTTCGATGTTGAAACGAAGAAACTTTTTGGAGATATTGAGGGATTTAACCCAGCTGATCTTGGAGTCTCAATTGTTTCAGTTTATTCAAGAAAAATTGATGAAAGCTTTAGTGGTGAGCAAAATCGAACTATCGAAGGACACACTGTCCTGAGCGTAGTCGAAGGCAAAATGCAAAGCTTCTGGGAAAAGGATTTTGATGAATCTCCCTCGCTTCGTAGGGAGAGAAATCCCTCGCGCCGTCGGCAAAGCCTTTGGCGACGTTCGACCGAAGCGAAATATTCTTCGCGTTCATCCGCGGGCATACGCCCAGGGTATTTCGCGAAGGGGGATAAAATGTGGCCGCTTTTCCAAAGTGCTGATAGGATAATTGGATTTAATTCGCTTGGATTTGATATTCCCGCTCTTTCTCCATACACCAACTTCCCTTTTCAAAAACTTCCACACTTTGACATTATGCAAAAAGTCAAAGAAGTCTTTGGTCATCGAATCGCCTTGGACGCAATCGCAAAAGAAACACTGGATCGGGAAAAAACGGATGTGGGAATAAATGCCGTATATTATTGGCAAAAGGGAGATAAGGAAAGTTTGGAAAAATTAAAAAAATATTGCGAGGCAGATGTGTTAATTACCCGAGATATTTACGACTACGCGCTTCAAAACGGACACCTTCTTCTTAAAGATAAATGGAACACCTTACAAAAAGTCGAGGTCGATTTCTCCTATCCAAAAGACACACCAACTAAACAAGCTGGGTTATTTTAAGAACTATTTGAAGGAGTCCAGACGTGATAGTGCTTCACCAATTACAGCCTTGAAGTTTCCGTAACAAACCGGGCACTGAGGTTTCTCATACTTACCGCCTTGTCCGTTTACCGGATAGATTTGATTTGCTCTTACTTCTTGTACCCTCATTTCCTCAAAAGTGAAATAACCAACCCTACATCCGCAATATTCCCTTTGAAAATGACCGGGTGTGAAGTTCATCCAAACACTAAATAGTAAAAGAACAATAGAAAAAACACTGAAAGAAATTATTATTATCCCTTTTACCATTAACTTAACTTTATCATCTTGGAGATTAACTTGAAAAGTCCGCTTTCAACTCCATCACCAATTCGGTTTAGGTTCAGTTTGTGATAAAATAACAAGGTTTCCTGATCTCTTTATTGCGGGGTCTGCTAATGGTAGGCATCGCGGCTCTGAACCGCGCAATCTAGGTTCAAATCCTAGCCCCGCAGCCATTCGACTCCTTTCAGTCGCTCATGGCCTTCGGCCCTATATATAATGTCGAATGTCCTGAGTGAGTCATTCGACGGTGAGCAAAGTCGAACCGCTCATGACGAATCGAAGGATACCCTGTCCCGCAGCTCGACTTTTGAAGCGTTTCCTTTGTTGCAACCGACGTGTGTGGCAAGAATTAAAACACACCGCCACAGATTACTTCGTCCTGAAATTTAATTACACTGCCATCTCGATAATCTAAATACATAGCTTTATTTTCAGCACAACTCGTTAACTTTATTGTTAATTTTTGATATTCCCAAGAATTCCAGCTTACACTTAAATCCGTCGCTTTAAAGCCATTTTTATTTGCAATCTGAATTGCTTCCTTGCGCGTTAGGTGAAAGTCGCATAAAGACGGGTCTGCAGTACATCTAGGTAAATGGTTATTTACTATTCTTGTTCGAATAATTTTATGTTGTTCGTAATAAGGTGAGTCTATATCTACTATATCTACATAAAAGAGAGAGTCTTCCGAAGACCCGTTTAAAATCTCTAGAGGAGTATAATTATAAGCAATTTTGTATACTTGGTAAGTGGCTTTCCCTAATACTTTTGCTATATTAACTTTTTTCGTTTCCTGCTCGTTATATTTTATATCCTTATAAAATCTTTCTCTTCCGGTCTGATCGATAATGAGATTATTTGCTGTTTCTATGGCGTAACTGGGAATATCCACCTGTCTTATTTGTGAACTTGTCTCTAAATCTTCCCAAAGCCTACCAATTTTTCTATAAGACGTATGCTCAAGGTTCCAAATCTCTACATAAAACAGAATAAGAATACACGTTAGACCTAAAAAACTGATTAATATCTTATATAACACAGGTAATTTTTTATTTCGCCAGGCTCTAATAAGAAGGAAAACAATTGCAGCTAGAACAATAATTAGGGCAATACTTATTAACCAAAAAAACAGTTCAGGATTGGCTAAGTCCAGGCATCTGTAATCAGTAAATTGCCTTAGCCCATAACAATAAGCGGCTTCATAAGTTATTCCTACAGCACTTTCCGACATATATAAATAATATCTCGAAAGCTAGCTATACAAAAGAGGGGATAAAAACAGGCTCTTTTGTCGTGATAAAATAGGTTCGAATAGCGTCTACAGTCGCCAGCCATTCGACTCCTTTCGGTCGCTCATGGCCTTCGGCCCTATGTATAATGTCGAATGTCCTGAGTGAGCGTAGCGAATCCCTGTCCTGCAGCAAAAACACCCATCTCGGATTCGAACCTTCAATTCAATTAGGGCTTGACATGATGTTAGTGTGTATATACAATGTAATTACATATGATAACTACAATTATATCTATAGGAAATTCTAGAGGCATACGTATTCCTAAAATATTGCTTGATGAAAGTGGTTTAGATAATGAAGTTGAATTAGAGGTTAAAAAGGGGGAAATAAGAATTATTCCAGCAAAACTGAAGGAGAGTATAGTAAATGATACTCTATTATTATCAGAGAAATCGCTGGGAACGGATTGGGATAGACCAGAAGAGGATGAAGCATGGAAATCTTTACGGTAGGAAGTGTTGTCTTAGTTTCCTTTCCATTTTCTAATCTGAAAGGAAAGAAGATTCGTCCAGCCTTAGTATTAGCTCAAGTTGAATTTGGAAATTTGATTTTATGCCAAATCACCTCAAAATCATATTCAAGTAAAACTGCGATTAGTGTTGAACAATCCGATTTTGCACAAGGAATGCTTCCATTGAAAAGCTTCGTAAGGCCAGATAAGCTATTTACTGCTGATGCGTCTATTCTTAAGGGTAAGGCTGGAGAATTAACAGCAAGTAAAAAGAGCGCCATTTTACTGAAGGTTCGTAAATTGTTTACAGAATCATGAAAAATAACTAAGCAATATGAAGCTCCCTCGACCTTACGGTCGGGGTATCCCTTCGGTCTGAGCACTCAGGGTCGAAGACTTCTCCCCGTGCTTCGTCGGGAGCGAAATCCCTCGCGCCGTCGGCAAAGCCTTTGGCGACGTTCGACCGAAGCAGAAATTTCTTCGCATTCATCCACGGGCTTATGGTTCGACAATGCTCACCATCCTGAGCCTGTCGAAGGACGCCCAAGGTTTTCTGCGAAGGGGGATAAAATAGTTTTAAAGCCAAAGCTATTCCCTATTCTTTACTCATAACTTGGAATATAAAAACTGTCATTCATTGTTTGCCAAAAAGTTCGAATAGTGTCCACAGTTCGCAGCCAATTCGACCCACCCTTTCAAAAGGGTTCACTCACGGCTATAGCCACTTAATCAATGACCAGAATATGTTTAAATTTGTGTCGAATCGTCCTGAGCGATGGTGAGTACTGAGAGAAGTCGAAGTATCGAACCAGAGTCGAAGGGCATATAATTGTTAAATGTCCTATTTTGTTTACATTCTCCGAACTTCTTCAAACACTCTTTACATCGGGCAAACAAATAATCTCGAAAATAGACTTAAAGAACACCAAAATAAATCCAGCAAGTCTGCAAAATATATACGCTATTTTAAATCATCTAAATTAGTTTTTTCGGAAAAATATTCAACGAGAAAAGAGGCAATGCAAAGAGAAATCCAATTAAAGAAATGGTCGCGCGCCAAAAAGGACGCTCTCATAATGGGTAACAAATTACGGTCAAAAAAGTTGTAAAATATGGCAAGATGGGGGGTTTTAGTAAATATACAAATTACAAAACTGTTCTTTCCGTAAACGCTTTAATTTGGTGCAACGGTAAAGTTTTAATGCTCAAAAGAGCGGACTCAAAGAAGGTTGACCCTGGATTATATGCTGGAATTGGTGGAAAAGTAGAGCCTCATGAAAGTTTCTACGATGCATTACTTCGCGAGATTGAGGAAGAAACTGGAATTACTGAACTTGAGTCTATAAGGCCTTATTCAGTTACTCAGCATCCATATCCACCAAGTGACTCGGAATGGATCAATATTTATTTTATTGTCAATATTACGAAACAAATTAAAGTTAGATCTTCTGGAGACGGAACCTTTCATTGGATTGATCCAAAAGAAATAGATAACCTACCAACTCCAACGGATATCAAAGAATATATTAAAATCCTTTCCAAAAACCCAAATGCTTTCATATTTGGCTTTTTTGATCATGATAAAAAAGGAAAATTAATAGAGAAAACTATTAAGGTTTTATAAATTAATGGTGATGTGTCTTAAAGGTTCTAGACCGCCCTGCTCAGCATTTTTAGATAACCAGCACCAGAAGTTGGTTTTCCGTTTGTTATATAAAATATAGTAGACATGGAAGTCGGAGTAAAAGAAACCCAAAATGTGACCTTTAATCCCTCAATAGAGTCGGATCCGGAAGTAGTTGGGGCCATGAGTATGGCAGTCTTGAGAATAGAGGATTATTACGAGGCGCTATATAGGGAGTTGCATAGGCCCAATGTTTCTGAGCCAGTTTTGTACTCTGCGTTGGGATTTGTAACTAGTCCCAATGGTATTGACTTCGAAAGGAGCGGAATTGTCGCTCTTAGTCCTGATAAAAGGCCAGATAGTTGGGATCGTCTTGCCGTTGAAGATCCTACTGTGGTGGTTGTCCAGACAGAGAAGGGAAACAAATACCATGTTTTTCATACTGCAGTAAGACCTGTTTCAGTGGGAGTCGAAACAGCCATTCAGCTTGCAACTGGACCTTCACTCGACAAGATCGGAGATAGAAAACTCGTCCTTACACCTCAGGATGTGAAAACCGAATTGGGGAAGGTAAATATGGTTAAAGAGCCCGAATTTTTTATGACGAAGGATGGAGACTGGCTTATGATCTACGAGTTTGCTGATAACGAGAGATCAAGGATAGCAATGGCAAGGAGTACGGGTAAGAATGTGGAGGGTCCTTATAAAGGACACAGACTTTTGTTTGACGTTAGAGAAGATAAATGGGATTCTCAACATGTTAGTCCCGGACCTATTTTTGCGACGTCTAGAGGTGACATATTTATTTTTTATAATGGTCGTGGTCCAAGAAGCCCAGAAGATCAGACTCCCACTTGGGCTGTGGGCTGTGCCATAATTGACCCTGTTCGCGAGAGTATATTTCAGAGATCAGAAAAGCCACTGATTATCCCTCCGGGGGAAATAGGTCCAGATAATCAGCTTATCGCTTTTGCCAATTCTTTGGTAAAAGAGGAAGGTGGAGTAACCCAGAATCTTTATTACACGATTGCGGATCGACGTTCCGCTGTAGCCACCGTTGATGTGTCCAGAATTTAAGGAGGTTCTAACTCTGTGGTTAGATAGATTTAAACTTAAGCTAAGTCGAAGTATTCCCCATAAATCCACAGTTCGCAGCACTTTGATTCGCTTTTCTCACTTCAAAAAAACCATAAGTCTAAGTTTGATCTCAACTGTTTTTAGGTATAAAATGGTTTTAGTGAGACAAGTTAAGCGCTTTCTTTTTCTGCTCCAGGCGATTCTGCCTTTTCTCATACCTAGTAGACTTGGTGCTCTCTAGAAACTTTTTTTTACCACTTTATGGTAAAGCAAAACATCGGTGAAGAACTAAATAATCTTATAAAACCTATAAGTGTTCTGTATCTATCTTCATATATTCCCCGAAAATGCGGAATAGCAACTTTCACTAAAGATCTGACAAACGCAATAAATATGCTTAATCCTTCGAAAATTGCCGATATTGCAGCTTTGGATAACGATATAAGTACATCTCTTCACTATCCTCATGAAGTTAAGTTTAGATTATACGAAAATGAAAATTTTGATTATAAAGAGTTGGCTTATAGATTAAAGACAGGAAACAACGAAAATAATTATGATTTAATCTCTCTTCAGCATGAGTATGGGATTTACGGTAAGAACGACGGGGAGGAAATTTTAGAGTTTATAGACCTAATGAAAAAACCGATAGTAACAACTCTTCACACAGTATTGGAAAACCCTTCAGCTAACCAAGAGAAAATACTTGGAATCATTTGCAACAAATCAAGATTTTTAGTTGTAATGCTAAGTAACGCTAAAAATATATTGGTAGAAAAATATGGTGTTGATAGAAATAAAATTGTTGTTATTCATCACGGAGTACCGGATTTTCCCAAACTTGAGGCCGAAACTTGGAAGAGAAAAATTAAACTTTCTAAATACACAATCATGTCAAGTATTAATCTTATTTCTCCATCAAAGGGACTTGAGTTTGCAATACAAGCGGTGCCTGGAATAGTTAAAAAGATTCCAAATTTTCTCTATTTGATAATCGGAGAAACACATCCTGTTTACTTGAAAAAAAATAACGGGAATGATGTTTATAGAAAAAAGCTTAAAAAGCTTGTAAAAGATTTAAGCATTGGAAAACATGTTAGGTTTGTAAACCAATACCTAAGCATAAAGAGTTTGATGAATTATGTTGGTGCTAGCGATTTTTACATAACTCCATACCTTGATGCTCAACAAGCAGCTTCGGGTGCACTCGCTTATGGAATAGGGGCAGGTAAAGTTTGTATTTCTACCCCCTATCTTTATGCCCAAGAGATGCTTGGAAAATTAAGGGGCATTTTGGTTCCCTTTAAGGACAGTGAATCGGTCGCAGAAGCTGTTGTTAGGGTTATGAGAGACAGTAAAGAAAGAGAACTTTACGAAACAAATTCTTACCTTATTGGAAGAACAATGACTTGGAATAATGTAGCTCATCAATACCTTCACTTATTTAAATACGCCATAAATGGATATCACTAAAAGCATTGACTATTTCAAAAGCCTTATAGATAAAAATGGAATTATACAATTCACAAAAGGCTACAAAAAAGATTATTCCTACGGCTATGCAATTGAGGATCAGGCAAGAGCTCTATTGGTGGCAATTTTGTTGGAGGACAGGAAACTAATTGACCAATTTTTTAATTCAATAGAAGAATCTGTTACAAAAGATAAAGGAGTGGATATGTTAAGAGATAAGTTTGGGAAATTGACCGGAAATTTCGACAACTTTGAGGAAGCTTCAGCAGAGGTTCTATGGGCGCTATCAAAACTTAGAAATTCTAAATTTGGAGATTCCTATAAAAAGAGCATTGATAGTGTGGTTTTGGACTTAGAGAAAGGTTTAGTAAAAACTCCGTATCCTAGGGTTATGGCATACACGCTACTTGGACTAGCAGAACTTAATAATTTGAAAACGGTTCAACTTCTAGCGAATAATCTTACCAACATTTATTCGAAAAACAAAAGTGAGGAGTGGATTTGGTTTGAAAGTAAAATGACTTATGCCAACGCTCTTCTGCCTTGGAGTCTTTTCTCAGCTTACTCTCTTTTGAAAAAGAGAGAATACTTAGTAATTGCACAAAAAACCTTAAAATTTTTGTTTAATAATTTAACAAAAGAAGGAGTACCTATTGTAGTTGGAAATGAGGGTTGGTGGATAAAGGGCAAAGATATGGCTTTTTATGATCAGCAACCAATAGACATTTCTTATATGACACTTACCTGTCTTTCTGCTAAAAAAATTACGGGTAAAGAAAAATATTTGGATAAAGCCAAGTTTTACTATAGCTGGTTTTTGGGGAATAATTTAAAAAAACAAAATATGATAAGAGAAGACGGGGCGTGTTACGATGGTTTATATGAGTACGGCCCCAATCCCAACGCAGGAGCAGAATCAAATATTTGTTTTCTTATCGCAAGTCTGGAAATGAAGAATCGAGGACTCTTAGCCACATGAATTTACCCAAAGTCTTAATCTTGGCTCCCATACAACACGATTTTCCACCAAAAGGTTATGGACCATGGGAGCTTATTTCGTATAACCTCTGCGAAGAGTTGGTTAAGATGGGAGTGGAGGTAACTGTTTTTGCAACGAAAAGCGCTAAAACGCGAGCCAAGTTATTAGCTTTTTGGGAAGAACCAGTTGATGAAAAAAGCATAGACAGTGATAGTAAAAATCTAATTCACATAAGCGAAGCCATAAAAGTAGCAAAAGACTTTGATATAGTCCATAACCATTTGAATATTCATCCAGTTCTTTTTGCAAAACTTTTAGGGGTGAGAATGGTTACAACACTTCATGGAGCGGGTTGTGAGAGGAAAAATAAACCTTATCACGAGTATTTGAAAGAGGAAAATTACGTTTCAATTTCCTATGCGGAAAGAGAATTTGCTCCTTACTTAAACTATGTCGAAAATGTTTACAATGGTGTTGATTTTAATAAGTATGAAATTTCTGAAGGAAAAGGAGAGTATCTACTTTTTTCAGGAAGGATAACAAAAGAAAAAGGAATAGAAGATGCCATAGAACTTTCTAAAAGGACAGGTTTCCCGTTAAAAATTGCCGGAATAATAACAGATGCCGAGTATTATAGAAAAACTGTTGAACCAAATTTATCTCCAGGGAAAATTGAGTATTTGGGTAATTTAGCTTATACAGAATATGTGCCCGTGCTTAAAAAGGCTGCTGCCACGCTTTTTTTGATAAGTTGGGACGAACCATTTGGTTTATCTATAGTTGATTCTTTGGCTTCTGGAGTTCCAGCAATAGGGTATCCTCGCGGAGCTTTTCCAGAGTTAGTTTTTGACAATAGGATGGGAATAATTGTAAATAATCTGGACGAGGCGGCAGATGCTGTTAAAAATTTAACTTCATTCAACCCGGTAGAAGTCAGGAATTTAGCTTTTGATAAATTTAGCGCGGATAAAATGGCGAAAGGTTATCTGGAAGTTTACAAAAAATTACTTGCGGATAAACTATAGCCCATGAAACTTGCCCGATCTCCCAAAAACCCCATATTGCAAACCACAGGAAACGGTTGGGAATCCAAAGCTGTCATGAACTGTGCAGTTTTTGAATATGAAGGGAAAATTAATCTTCTCTATAGAGCGCAAGGCGAAGAAAACGTTTCTTATTTTGGCTTAGCAAGACTGTCATCACCAGATACAGTTGAAGAAAGACTTTCTACGCCGGTATTTTCGCCTGAGCCAAAAAATAAGTACGAATCCTCTGGCGTTGAAGATCCAAGAGTGACAAAGATAAATGATACTTTTTACGTCGTTTATACTGCTGCATCGAGAGTTGAACCTATTCCTTACGCCTCTGATCTTTATGAGCGCGAGGGGTGGAGAATAAGAGTGAGCTTAGCAACAACACAAGACTTCAAAGTGTTTTCAAGATCTGGTGTGATAATACGAGATGTGAATAGCAAAAACGGGGCACTTTTTCCTGAAAAAATAGGTGGCAAATTTTACTTACTTCATAGGATCAGTCCTTCTATTAAGCTAGCAACTTCACAAGACGGTGTTAATTATAAAGATGTAGGAGAAGTTTTTGGTCCTAGGCAAGGATCTTGGGATTCTTTTAAGGTGGGGGCTGGTGGCCCACCGATAAAAACAAAATGCGGTTGGTTACTATTTTATCATGGCTTGACTAGCGAAAGAGTTTATAGACTTGGTATTGTCTTTTTGGATTTAAATGACCCAACAAAAGTTTTAGCGAGGACAACCGATCCAATATTGGAACCCAAGGAGTCGTATGAAAAAGAAGGGTTGGTAAATAACGTTGTCTTCAGTTGTGGGGCAATAGAAAAAAATAATGAGTATCTAGTTTATTATGGGGCAGGAGACAAAGTCGTTTGTTTAGCAACAATTGATAAAGAAAAAGTTTTAAAATGGGCAAAGAAGCAAGTTGGTAAGTTCAAACGATAACTTCACAATTTCATCCTTTGATCTCTTTCAGAATTTCTTTTTCTAAGGCCTGTATTTTCTCACTAAGAACTTTTTCCACATCTTGTTGTGTTTTTTCTTTTAAGTAATTAAAAAGTTCTTCATGATAAGGGGCTTCGTGGAACTTTGTTAGAAATTCTTCGTGATGTTCTCGGGGCAAAATATCAAAAATGCTTTCCAAAACCCGGTGGTGAATAATTTCATCAATAAGTTTCCAAAGTTCTTCTCTTTCTTCAGAACTTGAGGCAATATTTTTAACTTCAATTTCGACCTCCTCGAGAATTATTAGATGATCGTAGAAAATGTGTGACATTTTATAGTTCCCTCCGGTAGTAAAAAATTTTACTCATAATGTTTTTATTACTTATTTATGTTTATAAGCATACTACCTAGTTTAAGATTAGCGTATTCCACAGGCCCAAGTGGAATTCTATTCTTAGGGTCGTCAACAAAAAAAATAATAACCGCCCCCTTTTTATATCGAGATCCACCCAGATATTCCATTACTTCTGGGCTCCCACCAAAGTGCTTTCCAGTCCAAGCAGCCGGTCCTGAATCAGCAATTGACGCAACAACCGCATTACCATTCTGAGTATTCACTATAAGCACTTTTCTATATTTATACCAATTTTTTAAATAAGGTTGTCTTTTATTCCAGTCAGAAAGATAAAGTGTTTGAACAACTGCGTACCAACGCTCAACATCTTCCAAATCTTCTGTTAATGATTCACGAGACTGTGAAAAATAACCCCAAGCCCCAAGCCCAGGAGCCATTCCCTCTTTTAAGATGATGCCTTCGCCATGCTCGCTTACCGAATCCCCTGGATAACGGCGGAGGTGCTGTTCGGCTCCAATAAATCCGTATGTCGTATTTAGATGCTCTCCTTCAAGCGTTGCTCTGGCAGGAATACCAATAATATTACCAAATATCTGTTCGAGCAATTTTTCCTCATCCCGAGTTAACGGTCTCGGACGCACTGGTAAAATAGAGTTAAAAGTTTCAACTAGAATTTTTTTCTTGCTAACACTGCCCTCGGATTCGTCAATTTTATTTTTAAATTTATCCAGAAGCTCCGGTGGACTTGGAAGGAATTTAACACTTACGGGAGGCAGAAAAAGTAGGGATCCAACTATTGCACCAGTTCCAATTAATTTTGCTGAATGTTCCCTTATTTTTCCTGGGTCAATTCCTCTATCGGCGAAGAATTTTCCAACATGAGGATATTTTCCAAAAACATTTCTTTTTACTTCAAACTGTTTGAGTTTAAGTTTCTGACGAAGAACATCCGAATCAACTTTTTTCCTCCCGATATTATGATATGTCTGAGTAGGCAGCTGTCCCATATTAACTTATGGCTTAATACTTAAAACAGAATTTAATCTTTCTATAACTTCATCTTTACCCAAAATAATTATCGAGTCGTTAATTGGAGGTGTTTCTTTCTTTCCTGTTATTGCAATTCTCAGATCCATGAAAAACTTACCGGTTTTGAACCCTTTTTCTTCGATTTCTTTCATTAAATTATCGTTTAAGTCTTCTAGACTCCAAGAGTCTTCTTTCTCGATAATACTTTTAGCACTCCTCAAATGTTTCTCCCAACTTTCACCCAATATCTTTTTGTCCACCTTTGGCTTTTTAACAAAAAACTCAATCAGGTCTTTCAATTCAGATAGTGTTTTAAGTCTTGATTTCACAAGTGATGCAATTTTAATTAAAAACTTTTTATCGATACCCTCGGGAGCAAATTTTAAAGAAACTTCTGCAAAATTTTCATCTGTTAATTTTTGAATATACTGTCCGTTCATCCAGAGAAGTTTTTTGCGGTCGAAGGAAACCAAATCTGTTTTGTGAATTTTTTCAATAGAAAAATCTTTAACAAATTCCTCAAGTGTATAAATTTCCTTCTCGGTATCAGGACTCCATCCCAGAAACATTAAATAATTTAAAACTGCTGCTGGGAGATACCCTTCATCAAGAAACTCTTTTGCTCCAACCGCACCATATCTTTTCGATAATTTTTTTTCTGCCCCCATCTCTTTTAGATTCGGAATGTGAGCAAAGTAAGGCAATTCCCAACCAAAAGATTGGTATAAAAGAACGTGCTTTGGTGTTGACGGGATCCAGTCATTTCCTCGCATAATATGCGTTATTTTCATTAAATGATCGTCGACCACAACCGCAAAGTGGTAAGTAGGAAACCCATCCGATTTGATAAGAACCTGATCGTCTATTTCGTTTGACGAAACTGAAATCTTATCGGAAATGATGTCGTTAAATGAAACAACTTTATTATCAGGAACTTTCATTCTTATAACATAAGGCAATTTATTTTCAAGATTTTTGACAACTTCATCCTTTGTTAGCTTTAAACAGAACCTGTCGTATTTTGTTGAAACAATTCCGCGGGTTTTTTGTTCCTCACGCATCTTCGCTAGCCTATCTTCGCTACAAAAACAATGATATGCAGCTCCTTTATCAATAAGCTCTTGCGAGTATTTCTGATAAATTTCAAGTCTTTTTGATTGAAAATATGGTTCGTAAGGGCCTCCAATTTCCGGCCCTTCATCCCAATCAAACCCATATGACTTAATTACTTCTAAAATTCTTTCTGTTGCACCTTCCACATATCTTTCTCTGTCAGTATCTTCAATACGAAGAATAAAGTCGCCTTTAATCTTCTTGGCAAACGCCCAGTTATAAAGAAGGGTTCTAATATGACCGATGTGATATTCGCCAGTAGGGCTTGGGGCCATTCGAGTTCTTACCTTTTTACCAGCCATATTGATTGAATTCTACAATTTCCACAATTTTATTTCTATATCAACTGAAATTGAACGCGAATTTCTACAAAGTTATTTCTACAATATAGGAAATTGAATTATCTCACGCAGGTGGTTATACTCAAAAGGATCTGAACCTTTTTCTTTACCAAAATTTATGAGCTCACTCACACAAATCTCAATCGCCTCGAGACGTACAATCAGGTATGGAATATATTTACTGGTCCTTATCTTGTTCATAAGGCTTACCTATAATGTAGGTCTTTCAATATACAGGCGGATATTTCCTCCCAAACCGCCTGAACCGAATGTAGCTTTTGGAAAATTACCAACATTACCATTTCCTGAAAAATCGATACCAGAAAATATTACTTATAAACTTGAACTACCGGAAGGGTCATTACCAAAACTTACAGAACAGGCGGAAGTTTACGCAATGCCATTATTTCAAACTAGTATTACTGTAGTTGATGACGCCAGAAATAAAGCACAACTTCTCGGATTTAAACCTGATGGAAAAGTTTTGGTTGAAAGCATTCCTAATGTCTATATATTTGAAAAAATAAATGTTCCATCAAGACTTACAATGAATATTATTACGGGAATATTTTCCATTAATTACAATATTAATGAAAATCCAGCTGTTGTTTCCGGTACTCCGATCTTACCCGAGCAAGCAATTACACATGTCCGTCAATTTCTACAACAGGCAAAACTTCAGACTGACGATATAAAAGATGGGGTAGCAACATACGAATTTCTTAAATACGAAGGAAATAAATTTGTAGATGCCATTGCCTTAAATGAAGCAAATGCAATAAAAGTAAACCTTTTCAGAAAGGGTTTTGGCCTTGACCCTAAACCCGTAACTGGAACACCTGAAGAACTAGCCAACTCGGATGTTATAAGTGTGACCCCTGATATGCCCGAGGCAAATATTTGGTTTATAGTTGCAGGTGAAAGACAAATAGTTGCAGGTGAATATCATTATTTCCCAATTGACGCAAAATCTGTTGGAACGTACCCGCTAAAGACAAGCGAAATCGCTTGGCAGGAACTTCAGGAAGGCAAAGGATACATCGCCAATCCCGGCCTTGGCGGTGAAGCTGTCATACGCAGAGTTTACTTAGGGTATTACGACCCTGGACAGTATACAGAATACTATCAGCCCGTTTTTGTTTTCGAAGGAGATAATAACTTTTTTGCTTACGTACCGGCAGTGGTTGATACTCACTACGGAAATGAGCAAAATCAGGAAGAATAGCCGGTAACTTCTTTCCACTCGTAATTTTCAAAAATCCAGTCTAAAAGCACCTTAGTTTCTCCGAATCTATCTTGACTTCCCAAAACAACAATTATTATTTTTTTACCGTCTCTATCAACATAAGTCACTAAATTTTCTCTTGCACCCTCGGTCCATCCGGTTTTTACACCAAGCACTCCCTCTTCCTTGCCTAAAAGTTCATTCAGATTGACAAGCTTATGTTTAAATTTGCCTTCGCTTCCCTCAACAACTTTCTCTTCTGTTCCCACAATTTTTCGAAAAAGAGAATTTTCCATTGCAAATTCTGCAACACGTACTAAATCACGCGCCGAAGTCATAAGCCCATTTCCGTCCAATCCGGAAGGATTGTTGAAGGATGTGTTGAATAAATTCAAGTCTTCGGCTTTAAGATTCATTGCAGTAATAAACGAAGCTCTTCCTCCAGGATAATTATTCGCAAGAACCTCCGCAGCATCATTAGCGCTGAAAACCAAAAGTCCATACAAAAGATCCTCCACCAAAATTCTTTCGCCTTTTACGAGACCCATTTTTTGACCTTCTATTCTCGCTTCTTCGCCAACCGTCAGAATCTCGGCGGGGAAGGAAAAATCCATCGCTACCAAGGCAGTTACAATTTTTGTGGTGGATGCCGGTAAGACCCGCGAATCCGGATCCTTTTCGTATAAGTTCACTTGAGAAGACACATCAACCGCAAGGACGGAATGAGCAGTAAATGAGGGAGAGGGGTTACTACCGGTTAAAACCGGTAACATTGGCAGTGAAGTATTTTCAAAATTTTCTGTTGGGGCAACTTTACTGATTTCATTTTTAAACGCAGGAATAAACTTCGTTATCGCAAGAGTGGATGTTGCAATAAAGAAAAAGGATAACAACGACAAGAAAAAGAGCTTCATATTACCGAAAGTTACTTAACTTTTTTGTTGGGTTTTTCCAAAAGTGAAAGCCGAATATCAACCCTCTCCATATCTCTCGGGAAAAGTGAAGCCTCACGAATATTAGCAAGTCCTAGTATATGCATCGTAACTCTTTCCGATCCGAACGAAAAACCACCCTCGGGAGGCATGCCGAACTTGAAAGCCTGTAAATAAAGTTCTAATTTTTTCGGGTCAACATCTCTCTCCTTTGCCATTTTCAACAAAATATCATAATCGTTTATTCGTCTACCTCCTGTCATCCATTCAGTCCCTCTCCCCAATAAATCAAAACTCATTGTGTAGTCGGGGTCTTCAGGATCCTGGTATGTATAGAATGGTCTTTTTTTCGTGGGGTAATGAGAAATAAAAATAAGATCACTTCCCTTTTCCTCCAAGGACCACTTGCAGATTTCTCGTTCATCCTCTGGCTGTAAGTCCGGTTCCTGCCGATTATCGCGTCCAGTGCGTTTAAAAATTATTTCTTGCGCTTCTCTTAACTTAATCATAGGAATACTATCCGTGAATTTAGGAACGGTAGCATTGAATTTTTTCAAAATATCCCCACACTCCTTTTCAACAGCATTAAGCATGTACTTTATTGTATATTCCGCCATTTCTTTAACATCTAAATAGCTGTCAATAAATCCAAATTCGGCATCAAGTGTTGTTACTTCAGTAAGATGTCGAGTAGTCATCGAAGGCTCTGCCCTTAAAGTTTTGTTGACAGAAAAAACTCTCTCATATGCACCGACCAAAATTTGTTTATAAAGTTGAGGGCTTTGCGATAAATAAACTTCGTGGTCAAAGTATGGGACTTTGAAAACCTCAGCTCCTCCTTCGGCAACTTCGGGAATAAACACAGGCGCCTGAAATTCAAAGAAATCCTTTTCTTTAAGAGCTCGTCGAAAAGAGTCGATAACAACTTCCTGGATCTTAAAGATGGAATTTATTTTTTGGTTTCTCAAAGTCAACGGGCGGAAATCAAGAAGTGTTGGAAGACCCAAGTCCAAATCAGGTTTACCCATATCAAAAGGAAGTTCTGCTGCCTTTGATAAAACTCTTATATCTTGGGCTTCTACCTCTACCATACCCGTTTCAATATTTGGATTTACTAAATTCTCAGGCCTTTTTTTGACAACACCTTCGACTTCGATTACCCACTCGGCCCCGACTGACAAGGATGATCCTTGTCCGACGACTTGAACAATTCCACTGCGATCACGCAGATCTATAAAAGTAATTTTTCCGTGGTCACGCTTTGTATTTACCCAACCGGCCAAACTAACTTTTTCGCCGATTTTTGTGAGGGTATCTTTAATTAAAGTTCTTTCCATTAATATATAGTTTACAGTATTAGATTTTACCTTGTTTTTTTAATTTTTTCATTATCTCACGTCGAGCTTGTGTTGTAACTACAAATTCCAACCAGTCGCGGCTTGGCGGTTTAGGATGCTTATCTTTCACTACCTCAACAACTTGGCCACTTTTAAGCTTATACTCTAAAGGAACCATTTTGCCGTCGGCTTTTGCCGCTTTAACCATGTTTAATAAGTCTGTATGTACTGTTGCGGCAAAATCAAGTGGCGTTGAGTTTATAGGTAAGTCGAAAACGTCCCCTTTTGGCGAAAAAACAAAAATTCTTTCTGACAAGGCGTCAAATTTCACCGCATTAAGAAATTCTTTAGAATCTGAAATTTCCTTTTGCCATTCAGCTAGCTGTCTTACCCAAGAAAACTTGTCTTTATTAATAATCCATTTTCCTTCGTCTATGCCTTTAGAATCTAATTCCCCAGTTGACTTTAAAGCCGACAAGCCCCAATGGGCAGCAATTCCGTGCTCTGCTTGCTCATGCATATCATTCGTGCGAATTTGAACTTCAACTACGCCTCCACCTGGTCCAAATACTTTTGTGTGTATCGATTGATATCCGTTCGGCTTAGGTTGGGCAATAAAATCCGATATACCTATCTTTGGAACTAATTTGAAATGTCTATGAACTATACCTAATGCGGTATAACAATCGTTGACAGTATTTACAATAACCCGTAAAGCAACTATATCGTGAACTTTACTAAAATCCCATTCGATATCTGGCCTTTCCAATTTTCTCCATAGTGAGTAAAGCCTCTTCTTCCGTCCTACCACCTTTGCTACTACTTTCTCCTGAGCCAAAACTTTTAAAATAGTATGCTTCATTTTCTCTATACGGGCATCTCCCTTCCTATAATGAAGTTGAGAAAGTTTTAAAACTTTTTTGTAGTCATTTGGATACAAATAGACAAAAGCTAAATCTTCTAATTCTCCTTTAACATTTCCCATACTAAGCCTGTCTGCAAGCGGCACATAAATTTCCAACGTTTCCTGAGCGATCCTTTTTTGATTATCTTTTGGAACATACGAAAGGGTTCTCACATTGTGAAGTCTGTCAGCAAGTTTCACAAAGATTACCCGTAAATCCTTTGCCATTGCCAAAAACATTTTCCTTAAATTCTCGACAAATTCTTCTTCAACACTCGATCGGAGTTTTATATGAGATACTTTTGTTGCTCCATCCACAAGAGCCGCAACTTCCTTACCAAAGGACGTTTCAATATCTTCAACTTCTGCAGCACCATCCTCAACCGTATCATGTAATATTCCAGCAATAATCGTAGTTGTATCTAATCTCCACGAAGTCAGAATCTTTGCGGTTTCCAGAGCATGAATAACGTATGGCTCACCACTATATCTTTTTTGTCCTGTATGAGCTAATTTTGCGAAATTCCAAGCGTCCTTAATTAATTTCAGATTGAAATGTTCACCATTTAGAGACTTTACCTGTATCAATAACTCTTTAAACTGTTTTTCTAAGCTCATAAATTTAAACTTTTATCCCCCTTCGCGAAATACCCCCGAGTCTGACTCGGCGGATGGAGCGAAGGACCTTCGCTTCGGTCGAACGTCGCCAAAGGCTTTGCCGACGGCGCGAGGGATTCCGCTCCCGACGAAGCGAGGGGAGAAGTCTTCGACCCTGAGTGCTCAGACCGAAGGGATACCCCGACCGTAAGGTCGTGGGGAGCTTCATATCTTTAATTTTAAGTTGTAATTTTTTATTCCCGTTCCAGATATTCTCATCAACGGTATATGCAACATCGATTGGCTTTGTAGAAGAAAGGTTCACGTAAAGATTTCCTATCCCAAATCCTATTGCTTCAAAAGTTACTCCTTGTTTTTCCAAATTTAATTTCAAATGTTTTCCATCTCCCCCAACAACTCTGGCACTCGCGACGTTAACCTGTTTTGTTGCAAAGCAAGGTCTTGGATTCCCAATGCCAGTCGGCTCGAATTTCTTTAAAACTTCCCAAAGATCTAAATTAATCGCCTCAAAATCAATTTCACTATCTATTTTAAGTTTTTTATGTAAAACATCTTCAGTAAAATAGGGCTTGGTGGCTTTATCGAACTTTCGTATAAATTTCTCAATCTTTTCAGTTTTTATAGTAAATCCTGCGGCCATTGGATGACCGCCGCCGCCCTCAATAATTCCAACTTTGTTAATCAACTCTATTATGTTAATTCCTGAAATTGAACGGGCAGATGCTTTGGAAAATTCCGATCCTTTAGAAATAACTATTGAAGGTCGATAAAATTCTTCCACTAGTTTTGACGCCGCTAGACCTATGACTCCCTCGTGATACGATTCATGGACAAGGATAATTGCTCCTCGCCACTTTATTTTCAGGGCAGCATTTCTTGCATGTAAAACGATCTCATCAACTATTCTTTGTCTCTCACGGTTAGTCTTTGCCAAGTGTCGCGCCAATTCATTAGCCCGAGGTTTATTGGTTGTACATAAAAGTCTTAGCGAATCTATCGCATGCTCCATTCTCCCCATAGCGTTAATCCGTGGAGCAATAACAAAATTAACCTCATAAGTTCCGACTTGCCTCGCCGAAGCCTTTTGGCGAAGGCGGGTTTGACTCTCAATCAACGCCGCTTCTTCAAAAAGAGCGATTAGTCCCGGTCTTTTGGTTTTATTCAACGCTTCAAGTCCATGCTTCGCAAAGGAACGGTTTGGTCCAAGAAGTGGCATCTGATCGGCAATCGTTCCTATGGCAGCAAGTTCAAGATTGGTGACTGGTGACTGCCTTCGACCCGAGCTCAGGCCGAGGGTGTGACTAGTGATTAGTTTTTTATTGATTTCGCGAGAGAATATCCAAGCAATAGCTGATCCGCAAATCTTGGTCGTGTGAATTATGGAATGTGCTTTTGGAAGTTTCTTTCCCTCCAAATGGTGATCAGCAACGATAACATCAATTCCTAGTTCGTTTGCACAATCAATTGCCTCATTAGCTACTATACCGTTATCTACAGTCACTATTAGTCTCAGTTTTGAGTTTTCCGATTTGAGTTTTGAGATTGTATCAGCATTCATTCCATACCCTTCAGTGAACCGATCGGGAATATAAGGTTGAACGTTTTTAGTTAAAGAATAAAGACATTCCCATAAAATTGCTGTTGCACATACCCCGTCAGCATCATAGTCACCGTAAATTATCATATGTTCGTCCTTATCGATTGCTTTTTTTATCCTCTTAATTGCCTTTTTTAAAGATTTATCGCTAATTCCTAATTCCTTTAGTTCTATCTTTTTAGGGTCTGTAGGATTAAAAAATTCATCTTTTTGTTTCTTTGTGTTAAGTCCCCGATTTTCCAAAAGAATATCAATAATTTCTGGTGACTTGTGACTAGTGACTGGCGATTTGTGGAGTACTTCCCACTTTAAAGAATTATTTTTCATTTTTTCTTGATATCTTAAAATCCTGATATCCTGATATCCTTTCCTTGAAGTATAATGAGTGAGATATGAAAGTAAAGGTTCCTCCAAAAGTTCATGAAATAATAGATAAGTTTGAAGAAAAAGGATTCGAAATCTACGTTGTTGGAGGTGCCATTCGCGACATATTAATGTCAAAGTCAGTCTATGACTGGGACTTCACAACAAATGCGCAACCCGAGGAAATTTTGAAACTTTTTGATGATTCTTATTATACAAATGACTTTGGCATGGTCGGAATACCTAACGAGAACGAAGGCGAAAGACCATATGAAATAACAACTTTCAGAACCGAATACGGGTATTCGGACTCAAGACGACCTGACAAAGTAGAGTGGGGGAAAAGTCTTGAAGAGGATCTTAAACGGCGTGACTTCACTATTAATGCCCTTGCACTGAAAGTCACTAGTCACCAGTCACTAGTCACTAGTCACAACATGGTAAATGTCGATGCTGAAATTATCGATCTCTTTGATGGACAGAGTGATCTTGATAATAAACTTATTCGTGCAGTTGGAGATCCAAACGAGAGGTTTTCTGAAGATGCCTTACGGATGATGCGCGCTGTTCGTATCGCGGCTGAGCTGGGTTTTACAATCGAAGAAAAAACCTTTGAAGCTATAAAGGCTAACGCTCGCTTAATTCATAAAATCTCTAAAGAACGGGTTAAAGACGAACTTTTGAAAATATTTGCTTCAGCTCATCCACACGAAGGGATTATCATGTTTAAAAACTCAACACTTTCGGAAGAGATTTTACCTGAGCTTGAAAAAACTTTTGGTGTGGAACAAGCGTCCCCAGGAAGACACCATATATACGATGTTGGAACGCATAGTTTACTCGCCTTGAAATACGTCGCAGAAAGAAATACAGACCCAATTGTTCGTTTTGCAACACTAATTCACGACATCGGAAAACCACAAACTTACAAAAAATTAGAAAACGGAACAATTACCTTTTATAACCACGAAGTAATCGGTGCGCGAACTGCGAAAAATATTGCCGATAGACTCCGTTTTTCAAAAAAGGAGAAGGATAAGCTTTGGCGCCTTGTCCGATATCATCAATTCACTGTAGATGAGCGACAAACTGATTCTGCAGTAAGACGCTTTTTGAGAAAGGTTGGGCAGGATCTTATAACTGAGATGCTTGATCTTAGAATTGGAGATCGATTGGGGGGTGGCGCTCGTGAAACATCGTGGAGGCTTGAGGAATTTAAAAGACGGCTTATCGAAGTTCAGAAACAACCTTTCACTGTTCACGATCTGAAAATATCAGGTAATGATGTAATGGAAGTCTTAGGAATAAAACCAAGTCCAAAGGTCGGGGAAATGTTACAGAAATTATTCGAAGAGGTCGTGGAGAAAAAAGTCCCAAACGAAAGAGAAAACCTACTCAAGAGATTAGAAGAGAATAAGGATGAAAAAGAAAATTAACAGGTTCTTTTTAATTCTTGTGGGCTCAGTTATTGCAACGCGGTTATGGACATTAAGTCTCTTTCTTATTTTTCGTAATAACCCACAGTTTATAGACAAGGTAATAAATGACTCTTTGCATCATTATCAAATAGGTCTGGTTATCCTAATTTTAGCGCTTCCGTTAAATAAACTGTTAAAAAATAATAATTTTACTCCTATTGGTCTTGGTATCTTTTTAGAAGAATTACCCGTGTTTTTAAACGACTTAGGTTTTAATACTTTAGAATTTTACGGCAAATGGG
>Ga0155836_137_pt1 | contig 42717 bp, 48 predicted proteins | sample RifCSPlowO2_01_FD_107490 | JGI IMG/M metagenome (GOLD analysis project Ga0155836, IMG submission 107490) | Candidatus Woesebacteria bacterium RIFCSPLOWO2_01_FULL_39_10 | reverse complement strand
GGGAAACTAAAAAAAGATAAAGTTCTTGATATTTTAGTCTTCACAGCCCTCGCAACTGCAATTTTTGGGTGGATTCAATATTTTTTTGTTTTTGATATAAGAAGCCTGCAATATATTGGTTGGGATGACCATCTTGGAAGGATTGTAGGAACTTTTTTTGACCCCGGATTTATAGGTATAATCTTACTTTTAGGTTTTATTGTAACGAGCGTTAGGTTCCTGGAAAATAAAACGTTACAGTATTTTTTGGGAAGTTTAATATTTATGGCAACAATCGCATTTACCTATTCTCGAGCTACTTATATTGCATTTTTTGTAGTTTTAGTTTTCATAGCATTACGAAAAAAGATTATAAAATATTTCGTAATTCTCGCCAGCATTTTCTTAGTTCTTTTAATTCTTGTACCAAGGATTGCAAGTGAAGGTACGAGGTTGGAGCGAACTGCAAGCATATTTGCTCGGGTGGAAAATTATCAACAAACTTTAGAAATTATAAAAAGAAACCCGCTATTTGGTGTAGGCTTTAATAATCTATGCCCTGCTAGAATAAGTCTTTTTAAAGGGGATGTAGAATCTCATGCGTGTAGCGGAAGCGATTCAAGTGTTCTTTTAATTTTTTCAACAACAGGAATAATTGGTTTGATTGTTTTTTTGTATGTGGTTTATAAAATCTACCTAAATCTCGAAAAAGGAACTTATGGTTTGATATTTATGTCTTCCTCGGTAGCAATCTTTAGTCATAGCATTTTTGTACAAAGTCTTTTCTATCCATGGGTAATGGGGTGGATGGGGATTCTTCTAGCGGTTTGTCTCAAAAAACTAAGGAGTAAATCGAACTTTTAAAGTGTTTTCTGTTACATTGCCAGAGGAATCCTCTGCTTTTATTTTGAATTCGTTGTCCCCTTCGGAAAGGGAAGTAGCAAATGCAAATGACCCGTCAGGTTCGACTACTACAAATCTGTTGTTAATTTGAACTTGAGCACCTTCATCGGTAAGTCCTTCAAATACTATCTGTCTCTGATTTGAACCATAGAATTCGTTCCCATCCTTTGGCTTTGATACTTCTAATTTTGGTGGTTCTTTGTCTAAAATAATTGTGAAGTCTTCAGAATACTGACTTGCGTTGCCGGAATTGTCAGTTGCCTTGGCCGAAACAGTATTTATTTCATTGGAAAGAGTAAGATTTAGTGAAAATTCGCCTTCTGAGTTTGCTAGTATATCCTCTCCCTCATCGTTAAGTAAGATTGTAACAGTTGCCCCAGGTTCAGTAGTTCCACGGATTTCGACCTTTTCATCATTTGTCGCTTTTGGTAGAAGATTAAGTCTTGGCGGAGGGGGTGGAGTTGTATCAGATGATTCGACAGCTTCAGAGGTTTGTCTTAGTTCAGTGAGGAATGCAGAAAACTTGGCAATCCCTGGAAGCCCGTACGTTATTAAGAGTAGGACTGTCCCAATGGTTAAGACAACAAATATTAAAGCCCATCTTTTATTTCTAACCTCCTCAGTTTTAAGCCTTCTTGAATACATAACCTACTCCTACTATATAAGCTAATTTATCTGAGCCGATGAGAGGACTTGACAATTCGCATACTTGCGAATTGGTTATTCTCCTCTAACCTCTCCCTTACCTGCCCGGAACGTCTGACGTTCCCCGCAATGCTTTGAGCCAGGAGTGGGATTCGAACCCACGACCTAAGCTTTACGAAAGCCTTGCTCTACCAGCTGAGCTATCCTGGCACATTTGTGCGAGGACAAGGTTCTGACATTTGTCAGGTTCTTATCCTGGCATATTACTGCAATGACAAGGTTCTGACATTTGTCAGGTTCTTATCCTGGCATAGCTTAAGCAGGCGGGCGAAGGGATTGCTCTACCTGCCCGCAAATGCTACGCATTAAGCGTTGCAGGCGGGCCATTGAGCTACACCGGCTCGTCGAAACGCAAATCGCTTAGCGAATTTGCTTTCTGGTGAAAGACAAATTCAAATCGCTCATTGGTTTCTCCTCTCAAAATCCTTCGGATTTTGGAAAGCTCAGTAGAATTATATCACTCAAAGAACCATGAGGCTAATATCCGGTGAATTTTTCGGATCTTACTCTGTCAGAAGTAATTTTGAGCGATCCGAGAACTTTTTCCGTAGCTTCTACCATTGCCGGTGGACCACAGACCCAGTAGGTTGGAGGTGAGAGGTGTGAAGCGAGACGTGAGATGATGTCTCCATCGATTCGTCCAGTTAGTCCAGTCCATTTTTCTTTAGAATCTTCAGGACGCGATATCGTAAAGGCTATCTTGATATTTTCGTACGTCTTATCCCAAGACTCTAGTTCTTCTCTAAATGTGATTTCTTCAGGCGTTGAGTTGGCATAAATTAGGTGGATTTTAGTTTCAGAAAGTTTTTTGTCGATATTATATTTTATGAAAGATCTAAAAGGAGTGATTCCGATACCTCCGGCAAGTAGGATATGATTGCCTTCTTCGTTTTCGTCCAAAATATAAGTGCCATTTGGTCCCTCTCCTTCAATGAAAGTTCCAATTGCCATTTCGTTTAGTGTGTTTTTATAACCTGAATCTTTTCTAATCCTTGTTGTTAATCTTAAAGTTGATCCTTCAGTTGGTGAAGCCGATATCGTAAAGTGTCGCGTTGGTCCTCTTGAATCGGGGTATTTAAGTTCGGGAAGTGTAAAGTAAAAATATTGCCCTGGTAACCACATAACTTTCTTTTCCGGCTCAAAGAAAAACGTGGCTGTATCTTTTGCCTCTTTTTGCTTTTTAATAAATTTCAATTTCATAAAATATAGCGTCTGGAAGTTCTAAGAAGGAACGAACCAGTTATAGCATCGACTCACTCGGATTGTAGTACGCAGTCGGTTTTAACTTTATAAAACGAGAATTCTTCGCCATACTGCGATTGTTCCTTAAAAAATAAGTTGCTTGTTACTGAGGCTATTTCGCTACAGCTCGTTTCAACAATCATCGGTTTATAGAAAACAAAAAATGAAAATCCTAGTAAAGATGCCAATGATACGAATATAAAAAGATAAAAACCGCTTCTGTTTTCCGGCTCATACATTGACTGCATATAAATAAAGTATAGATTACTCAGTAGAGGAATTTCAAGAAGGAACGGGATAAGCGAAGCTTGCGTATTCGTCGAAAGCGAATCTTGACCCTCTCCGCGCTTCGCTTGAGCGGGTGAGGGGATTAGGGACGTACTCCAAAACTTATTTAATCGCTTTTTATAAAAACCATTTTGCGATTAGAGTAAATTGCTCTAAATCCTGTTCTCCTGCAAAGATGTATTAAACTCCATGAATAATCAAAAATATCACCTTAGCTACAAATGCTATTTGATTAAAATCTCTTTTGCTCTATCTAGATTAGGAAGATTAATTCTAGTTCTTCGTCTTTCAAGTATATGTAGTGTTCGTAGATTCCTATCAGACGCTACACTATGTTCGTTTAGTATTTGTTGCATTGCCTCATTATATCGTTTTGCTTTTTTTGGATTATCCCCAGCTGCATTTTCTCCATAATGTAAATAGTTTTCTCTCAGAAGATCATTCATAAGGTTCCACATCTCTTCCCCACTGGTTTCCAGCCCAGTTAGCTTATCTATTAAATCAACTTTTAATTCGTTAATAAAGTTACTATTTCCAAAACTATGTGAGAGTAAACTATTAAGAACCAAATAGAGATAAAAGCGACTATTTCGATTTCCATTCCGCTCACTAGGGGATTGTGCTGCAATATTATCTAGACCTGCTAGAAATTCTTCTTTGGTAACCGTACCATAGTTAGATATTGTTTGATGATTTCTCACTAACTCGCTACCCACAGCATATGCCCTATCACTCGTTACTGTTGCTAATAATAATGGCAGACTTACCAATTTAGCGGGCCTATTTCCCATAAAAACGACAAATGTATCAATATCTGAGTATCCAATTGCATCATAAGGAAAAGGTTCACCAGTAGTAGTTATCTCATCCGTGGCTAGACCTACTGCACCAGATCCAAATACAAAAACACCCCACTGATCTGTACGCATTAGTTCATTTAATCTTGGTGTACTTTCAACAACTCTTCTTTCAAGTTCATAAAGCTTTTCTCTCGAGTATTGTGTGAATAATCGTCTATCAAAGATTTTCTTAGGATTTAAATCAATTCCGTCTTCCATATAGTCACTATATCACAGACTTACTATAGAGAATAATCATATAAATGTAGTTTCTACATAGACTACCAGAGACAATTTATTAATTTGTTTATCTTATTCTAACAACCTAATTTCCTTTGGAGCGGGATAGGGGAGTTGAAGGCCGTCGAACGTCCCAGGCCCCTTCCGACATTGAGCGGGCGATGGGATTTGAACCCACGATCTCTTCCTTGCCTGCCCGCTAAATGCTGAGCTCCTGACGTGATCTTAGCCAGACTGCCGGAGTTTATCCAAGAATTTAGATCCTCGCCTATTTTACCAGATTTTTTGTATGAATTGGAGCCAGAATTAGCCTCGAAAACTCCAGAGACAAAAAAGTAAGTCATTTTTACTAATCTATCCACCTTTTCAAGGAATGATTTTACGCAGGGTTTTTATGTACAATAAAGTACAATAGTAGTTTTTAACTAAGATGTATACTGTAAACAGCAAAATGAAAACTATATGAGTCAAGAAATAGCGCAAGTAACTAAAATAGCTATCTTTCGAAATAGGAAAATAAGGAAAACTACTCATAAAAATGAATGGTGGTTTGTGATTGTTGATGTCGTGGCTGCCCTAACTGATTCGGTTCAACCAGATGGATATATTAAAGATATGCGAAGACGCGATCCAGAATTATCCAAAGGGTGGGGGCAAATTGCCACCCCCCTTTCAGTTCAAACATCCGGTGGTGTGCAGAAATTAAATTGTGCTAACACAGAAGGTATTTTTAGGATTATTCAGTCAATTCCATCCGCAAAAGCAGAGCCTTTTAAAAGATGGTTAGCCAGGGTTGGATATGAAAGAGTGCAGGAGATAGAAGATCCGGAGTTAGCCCAAAAACGAGCTAGAGCACTCTATAAAGCCAAAGGCTATCCGCAGGATTGGATTGAAAGACGGATGCGTTCTATTGTCATTAGGGAAGAATTGACGGATGAATGGCAAAAACACGGAGTAGAACTTGTAAAAGAGTATGAAATACTAACTGCGGAAATATCCAGAGCTACGTTTGGTGTTACCCCATCGGAACATAAGAAAATAAAAGGACTCAAACGCCAAAATCTGCGTGACCATATGAGCGATTTGGAACTTTTATTTTCTCAACTAGGTGAGGCAGCAACCACAGAAATTACCAAAACAGAACACCCCAAAGGATTTGAGAAAAATAAACAAGTCTCAAGGCGTGGAGGTAAAATCGCCGGAGATGCCAGATCTAACCTTGAAAAAGAAACCGACAGAAAAGTAATTACCTCGCAAAATTATTTGCCTAAGAAACAAGGTAAAAAACTTCTAAAATGAACAAGTTCTTGCTCCGCAATAAAGCGATCCCTGTGGCCAAGATGAATCACCAAATAAGTTTACCCTGAGCGCAGTCGAAAGGCTCCCTAACAGTAAGCAAAGCTTAGTTCCCGTTTCATTCGGAGGGGGATAAATAAATTTTCGACTATTGTCTCAAACGAGTTTGTCCAACTTTCCACTCTGTTTTGAGCGGGAGACGCACTTCTATTTAAACCAGTCCTCGCACATTTTGGCCGATTGATGTGGACGTATTAACCTAGACAAAACTGCTGTAATATACACCTTATGGTAGATGAAATATCTATTTCGCCCGAGGTAATGTTAACTCCTGAACATCGACTCGGTGGAGCGATTCTTGTACATGGATTTGTAGGTAATACCGATAAAAGTGAGATCCATACCTTGGCTCAAATAATCACCAGAGGCGCTATCATTTCTCCATCAAAAAGATCATTAACTCCTAAAGAAGAAGCCAGAACTTTATTTGATAGGAAACGTATTGCCTTTCACACCTGGAAACCAGAAAGATTAAATTCTATAAAGTATGTAGGTCAGGCTGTTTGGGCAGCTCCGGTTACTGCGCTGGAAGGCACAATTGTGGGCGACGATATGGCAATGGAAGAAGGTGACATATTTGCTTATAACCCAGCTGGTGTAGATATACCCTTACAAAGAGGGTTGCTTTTTGTTTCTGATGATATGTTGGATAATAGCGGCGTTCAAGCTGCGATTTCCGAAAGAGCGAACAAGGAAGGAAAGGCTCCTGAAGAATGGGTAGTAAAAAATGTGGTGATAGTTCCAAAAGAGGCTTTCAAGCAACCTGACGAGCTGTTAAAAATTATTTCTCGTAGAATTAGGCCATCAGATACAGTAACCGCGGATTTTGTTACAAGAGCAGAATTTGACGAAAATTTAAAAATCTATTTTCTAGAAGAAGGCTTTGCCCAAAAACATACCACTGCAGACGTAAAGGATTTAGGAAATGGAGTTAAAGTAGATGGTGAGTATATATCCCCTGAAATGGTAAAAAAATGGGATGAAGATACTTCTCACTATAATGATTGGTTTGACAAAATAAGTTTAGAAATGGAGTTTAATTTATTACCGTTCGAAGAATTAAGACCACCCGAGGATGGGGATAAGTTTGAGGGCTTCTGGAAATTAAGAAAGAGAGTGGAAAAATACCTTCCTGGTTCTGATATGGCTCATGATTTGGACAAGATGGATCAAAAAAGGGCAGAAACCATGGCACGTTATGAAAAAATTCTTTTTGAAAGATACCCAAATGCACCGGAATTTGACGTCGAGCCTGAAAGTCCGGGTATTTTGGTATGGCGAAAAAAGGGAACAAGGGAAATAAGATTGCATAAGCCTTTATAAACTTGTCCCCCTATTCCCGTCTTCTCTTAATGAAACCGAGGCTAGATGATTTACAAACCTTAGTTAAAATGAATCAAGAAGTAAGCCCTATATATCAAGCTATTTATAACTTTGATAAGGCTGCTATCCCGTTTGGAGCGGCCAGCGGGAATCGAACCCGCATCCCCACCTTGGGAAGGTGGTGTTGGGCCATTCAACTATGGCCGCGAATTTGCATATAGTTTTTTAATCTTCTCTTCAAATATCCTCTCCCAAATCCTGTTTTAAGTTGCAATTCTCTTTTTCTCGCGTCGGTTTTATTCAAACAAGCTTCATAATATATTAGAATTATTTTATCAAATTTCTTGGTTGTTTTGACACTTTTAGACTTGTGTTTATTTAACCTTACTCTTAGGTTATATGTATTGCTTACGTAGAATTTTTGAGAATTATCTCTAATGTTTTTACAAAGTAAAACGTAAGTGTAAAACATCTTTATACTTGGTCCGCCAAAAGTACAACATTTAGGCGGATCCGTCAAAATGCTTTAGCTTTTGTCGGAGAAGGAAGCATTCTACCACTGAACTACGCCCGCATAAGAAAAGCAAGAGCACCTTCAGCTTTGATTATATCATTTTACCTGGGTAGAGTTAGTGTATTTCCAGAGTGGATTATATTAGGATTAATGAGTTTGTTCTCTTCTGAAATATCAGACCAGCGGAAACCATCTCCGTAAGCACGAACTGAAATACTCCACAATGAATCCCCCTGTTGAACAGTATACGTTGAACCCGATATAGCTTGAGAATCATTTTGAGTGTCTCCTGCTAAAGTAACAATTTTCGAACTTACTTCAGGAATTCTTAATGTTTGGTCTACTTCAATAATATTAGGATTTTCGAGATTATTTTCGCGAGCAATGTCTACCCAATTGTATCCTGACTCATAATACGTCTCTGCTATTTTCCAAAGATTATCATTCTCAACAACTTTATATGTCCTTCCCAATATAGGAGCAGTATATGCCGCAGTTGGCTCAGGTACTTGTGTTGGCGTGAGTATTGATGTTGGGATTTGAATAGGTCGTGATGAGGTAGGGGATACTGTAACTAAAGCTTCTGCAAGTCTGGGTTCCACATCGGGAATAGTTAGTGATTGTCCAACTTCGATTTCATTCGGATCTGTTAGATTATTTGCATCGGCTATATCCTGCCAGTTGTATCCTGTTTTGTAGTACCGTTCGGATATTTTCCAGAGGTCTTCTCCCTCCTCTATAGTATGTGTTGTTGGTAGACCAGTTTCGTTCTCGATATCAAGAGATGGAACGATCTCACCCTCTCCACGTCTAGCTGAAAAGTAATTTACTAAAAGAACTCCTACAATAACTATGACAACTGCCCCCAGTACCATACTTATAGTAGACTCGTGTAATTTAATGTTCTTGAGTGTTGTTTTAAGATCCAAATTATTCACCCCCTGTAATAGTATTCTTCGAGGCAGAAAGAAGAAGGCTGATTTCAGTCGAATTTAAACTATGAGCTTTATTTTGTCAAGCCCTGAAGTAGAACATCTATATTTTTATGATAATATCCTCATGACTTTTGGGGGTTTTTGAAAGAACTTCACATCCATTTTTTGTAACAACAACATAATCTTCTACACGTATTCCTCCCCAACCCGGATAGTAAAGTCCTGGTTCAACTGTTATAAGCATTCCCTCCTTCAGAAGATCAGTTTTTCCCTTGCGAAGATATGGTGTTTCGTGAACTTCCAAGCCAATACCATGTCCCAGACCGTGAATGAAATATTTCGATTGTATGCCAAACACTTCCACAGTTTTTTTGTAAGGCTCCTCTTCCTTTATTCCAGGCTTTATAGTTTTAAGTGCAGCCTCTTGCGCTTTTGATATTAAATTGTATGTTTTCACGAACTTTTCACTGGGGCTACCAAGAAAAAAGGTTCTGGTAAGATCGCCGTTATATCCATTATACTTCGCTCCAGCATCAATCAGTAAAATACCCTCTTTGATAGGTATGTTTTGAGAAACATAATGGGGGAGTGAGCTGTTAGAGCCACTGGCTACAATAGGTTCAAAAGCATATCCATCAGAACCAAAATTTTCCATAATTTCTAATATTCTATTTGCAATTTGTTTTTCAGTCATTCCAATTTTGATCTCATTTTTGATTTGAGTAAAAGAGTTGTCCGTTGTTTTCACGACCCGTTTCACAAGAGTAAGTTCTTCTTTGTCTTTAACTATTCTTAATCCTTCGACTAAGTTGTATGTAGGAATATACCTTGCATTTGAAGTTTTTTTGAGTTTCTCTAATTCCGAAAATTTTAAGTCGTCTGCCTCAAATCCAATCTTCTCATTTCTAGATAAAGGTCTGGACGGTATGTTAAATAAATTATCACGTTCTTCTGAGATAACTACTTCAAAAAAATTGACTTTACTTAGCCTTAAAGCCTCTTCTTGATAAAGTTTAGGAACAGAAATTTTTATGCCATTACTGTCTACTAAAGAAGTTACCTCCCTTTCTGTTTCTGAAACCCCTTTAAATCCTGTCAAATAATAAATATTGAAAGGATTAGAGATAAAAAGAGAGTCTAAATTGTTTTCGTTGAGCTGATCTCGCAAGAGAGATAGCCTTTTTAGATAGTCCATATAATGCAAACAATTATACAGGAAGAATTTTTAGGAAGTTACCGATCTTGTTCTATATAAATTTTTAGGATATAATCCTTAGAGTAATTTGAGTTTTTGGGGGCGTAGCTCAATCGGTCAGAGCGCTTCCCTGTCACGGAAGAGGTTGCGAGTTCGAGTCTCGTCGCTCCCGCCTTCGCTTCGTCGTAGCTTTAGCGAAGACGAGCTTCGCTAGCTACTTTAAAGCTTCGGTGAGGTAAAACCCGCCCACAGGCTAACGTAAGAAGATCACTTCTAACAGAACTCAAACCTCTGATATAATTCAGTTATGAAAGTTGGAATAGACTACACTGGAATCACTACTCCGTTTTACTGTAATGATGGGAAAGGGAACTATCTTCTACATAAACGCAGCAAATATTGTAGGGATGAACAGGGGAAGTGGGATCCTGGTGGTGGAAGACTTGCTTTTGGGTATAGTCCGGAACGAAATGTATTAAAAGAAGTGAAAGAAGAATACGGTTGTATTGGTAAAATTCAAAAACAAATTCCCCCTCATTCCATAATTCGAAAGTTAAACGGTAAAAGAACTCACTGGTTGGCAATTCCATTTTTTATATTGGTGAATCCAAAAGAAGTTAAGATCAATGAGCCCAGAATGATAGAAGAAATTGGATGGTTTAAATTAAGTAATTTTCCAGAACCGCTACACCCAGGGTTTAAACACACTTTGAAAAAGTACAGAAAGTACTTTGAAGTATAATAAATAGGTGGACATGCACAAAAATTTAAATAACCTTGAAATAGCGGAGCTTCTTCGAGCGGTTGCAGCTGCTTACAAACTTAAAGGACAGAGTGAAAATAAATTCAGGATTGTTGCTTACGAGAGAGCTGCTGATGCTGTTGAACATGCAAGTAGCGAACTTAAAGATCTTTGGGATGAGGGAAAACTAGATGATATTCCGGGGATTGGGAAAAGCATTGCAGAACACCTTGATGAAATTTTTAGAAATGGCAAGTCGAAGCATTTTGAAGAAGTAATGAAAGGTTTGCCTCCCGCCATGTTTGAACTTATGAAAGTTCCTGGTATTGGGGCAAAAACCTCTTTTAAGTTAACAAGGGAGTTAGGAATAAAGGACTCCAAAAATGCTATTTCTCAACTTGAAAAAGCAGTTAAAAAAGGTAAGGTAAGAAATATTGAAGGTTTTGGTGAACAAAGTGAAGAAAGCCTTGAAAAGTCTATAAAAGAGACTAAGGAAAGAACGGTTAGGATTATCCTTCCGTACGCACAGAAAATTGCTGACGATATTATTGCTTGGGTCAAAAACGACAAGAATGTTCAAAGAGCTGATGCCTTAGGGTCTTTACGACGTAAAGCGTCAACCGTTGGAGATATCGATATCGCCGCGTCCTCTAAAAATCCGATAGAAACCATTAATCATTTCACAAAATATCCAAACGCAACAAGAGTGTTAGAAAAAGGAGAAAGAACTGCGGGGATTATTGTAGCTGGCGGTAAACAGGTTGACTTGATGGTAGAAAAGCCCGAAGCATACGGAGCGTTACTCCAGCACTTTACGGGTTCAAAACACCATAACATTGCTCTTCGTGAGCTGGCTCTAAAAAGAAATTTATCTCTTTCAGATTATGGAATTTACTTTAAGACGAAAAATAGGAAAACACTTAAAAAGATAGAAACAGAAGAAGAATTTTATAAAACCCTTGGTATGGACTGGATTCCACCCGAGCTTCGGGAAGATACAGGAGAGATTGATATGGCACTAAAACATAACCTACCCGATCTTGTTCAATTGTCAGAAGTTAAAGCCGATCTTCAAATACACTCAAGTTTTGACATTGAAACAAGTCATGATTTGGGAGAATCTTCAATGGAAGAGGTTATAAATAAGGCGAATTCACTTGGCTATGAATATGTAGCATTTACCGAGCATAATCCTAGCAAGAGTGGACACAATGAAACACAAACTGTGGAAATTTTAAAAAGAAAGTGTGAAAAGGTTGATAAGATAAATTACTCATTAAGAACCGCCTCCGCTCGAAACGAGCTACGTCGAGTCAAGAAAGTGTTCAACAGTTTGGAAATAGATATATTGCCAAATGGGAAATTACCTGTTTCAGATAAAGGAATGGAAACTCTTGATTTTGCTTTAGTTTCAATTCATTCTAGTTTCAGGCAAAATAGAGTTGATATGACTAGAAGAGTTTTATCAGCAATGTCTCATCCCAAAGTTAAAATTTTTGCACATCCTACAGGGAGAAAATTAGGAGCAAGAGAGGGAATAGATCTAGATTGGGAGAAAATATTCGATTTTTGTTTGAAAAATAATAAGTGGTTAGAAATCAACGCAGATCCGATGAGGCTAGATTTACCGGATTTTTTAGTGAGAGACGCTGTTAAGTTGGGTGTCAAACTAACTTTTGGCACAGATTCGCATCACATTGATAGTATGGATAATATGGTGTTCGGGGTTTCGGTTGCTAGGCGCGGTTGGGCCACAAAAAAAGATATAGTCAACACTTTAAGTTTGGAAGATTTTGAGAAGGTGTTAAAATAGAGTTTGTAAAGAGGGTGGCATGCCACTCCGAAGCCCGATGGTAAAAAGGATTGCCCTCCTTCGCCAAGGCTACGGAAGGGTCGCCCACTATTTCTATTTAAGATTAAGGAGGGCGAAGGGTGGTGATTAAATATGGGATTATTTTGGATTTTAATAGTTGTAGTAGTTGTAGTAGGACTTTGGGTTGTATCAACTTACAACTTTTTTGTTTCCAGCAAAGCAAGGATTAAAGCTGCGGTTCAAGAGATTGGTAATCAACTGAAAAGACAGGCTGATTTAATTCCCAATCTTGAAACGTCGGCAAAAGGGTATTTGTCGCACGAAAAAGGAATTTATAAAGATCTTACTGATGCAAGGAAGGCAGTTGCAAATGCATTAAAAACCGGAGACGTTCAGAAAATGTCCGATGCAGGAAGTCAGTTGGCATCACTTATTCCAAGTCTTCAAATTATGGTAGAGAGTAATCCAGAGCTTAAGGCAAATACTGTTGTTGTTAAGTTGATGGACGAGCTCAGAGACACAGCCGACAAGGTTATGTTTGCAAGACGCCTTGTAATTGATTTGACAGCAGATTTCAACGTAAAAAGAGTAAGCGTTCCTTCGAGTTTTGTTGCAAACATGTTCGGATTTGCGGAGTTGCCTGGATTGATTACACCTGAGGCAGGAGAGCACGTTGAGACAAAGGCTGAAGAATTAAAGACCCCAAAGGTTGATTTAAGTTAATTAGTTAATGCAAAATATTTACGAGGCGCAGAATGCAAATAAACGCAAAAGCGCGTTAATATTGATTTTATTTATACTGTTTACAACAGTAGTTGTTTATTTCCTTTCACAAGCTTTCTCAGTATATCTGGGTTACGAGCCAGGGGGTCTTGGTTTCGTGGGTATAGCTTTAATTATTTCTGGCTTAATGAGTTTAGGTAGCTATTACTTTTCGGATAGAATTGTATTGGCGATTTCCGGAGCAAGACCGGCTGATAGATCTAGAGAGTTTGATTTTTATACGGTTACCGAAAACTTAGCAATTGGAACCGGTCTTCCAAAGCCGAAACTTTATGTTATAGAAGATTCGGCCCCTAACGCTTTTGCCACAGGAAGAAATCCTGAACATGCAGTTATTTGTGCTACAACAGGGCTTTTGCATAAACTTTCAAGAACTGAATTGGAAGGGGTGTTAGCCCACGAGCTATCACATATTAGAAATTATGACATTTTATTAATGTCAATGGTTTCTGTTTTAGTTGGCATGATAGCACTATTAGCAGATTGGTTTTTGAGGATGAGTTTGTATGGCGGAAGGGGAAGAGATAAAGATAAAGGACAACTTGGCGCCATTATATTGGTTGTCGGACTACTTTTTGCAGTATTGTCACCTTTTGTCGCACAATTAATTCGCTTGGCAATTTCAAGGAGACGTGAATTTACGGCTGATGCAGGAGCTGTTGCAATAACTAGGCAACCACAAGGACTTATCTCAGCTCTTACTAAAATCTCCGCAGATCACGAGCCTTTGGAGGCTGCTAATAAGGCTACAGCCCATCTTTATATAGTCAATCCTTTTAAAGAGCATGGGAAAGGTGCAATAAATTGGTTTGCGGGACTTTTTAATACTCACCCTCCTATCGAAGAAAGACTTAAAGTACTAGGACAAATGGTTTAGCGATTAATTATTAGAATGAAGAATTTTCGTAAGGCTACGAATGTCGTTCCCCAGGCAAGTGGAAGCCAGGCTGGAGTGTAGGTAAGAATCGTTAAGTCTAATTTTGGTTGGAGTTTTGGGGTAAAAACCATGCCTATAATGATAGGAATAAGCGCTCCTAGCCAAAACCACCATAGATCTCCTTTTTCTCTCAGGAACGCGAAGTAGAAGAGTACAACAACTATTGAAAAATAGTTTAAGATTTGTAAATTACCAGTCAAAAAAGTAATGGCTAGTAACCAAATAAAATAAAGAGAATAAAAAATAACAATTAAAGTTTCTTTTTTCATAAGATTTAAGATACTAATATACGAATTAATGCTAATGATACTAATGGATACGAATTGCCTAGAATGAAACTTAATGTCTTTAATCCCAAATCATTCGTATTTATTAATAGCATTCGTACTCATTAGCATATTGGTATCTTTATTCAAACTTCGCGAAAACCACTGCTCTTAGCGCGTGGCTGAAGCGAAGCAGTGAACAAACTTTTCTTTAGAAAACCATGGCCTCTTAGGCCTTGGTTGTTTATTAAGTCTACAACATTTGACAAGGAAAAAAATATAAGTACAATTTAGTAAAGTGAAAATTATCGCTAAAACCCAGAACCAGAATTGTTCCTTTTAAAGGAAGCTGGTTTTGGTCGCAAAATTGAGGTAAAATACAAACTAGCTTTGTGAAGCTAGTTTTTTTTTGCAAACTCCGCGACGGCGGAGGAGTGCACAAATTTATATATAACTATGTCAAAAAATTCAAAAACACAATTTTCTTCTGAAACTACTGCAAAAATTGCAGAGCTATCTAAATTAGAAATTGATAAAAATGAGGGAGGATATCTAACAGAACAGTTTAATGAGACTTTAACTGTTATTGACCAATTAGAGGATCCCCGAACTGAGAATGTTATAGAGACTTCACAAGTTACGGGGTTAAAGAATGTCTTTAGAAATGACTCCATAGACAAAAAAAGGATACTTTCCCAAAAAGAGGCTCTTTCTAATGCAAAGAAATTTCACGAAGGGTTTTTTGTAGCAAAGGCTGTTTTTGATGAAAAATGATTTAACTCTCAGATCTGCCATAGACTTACTTAAAAAGGGTGAAATAACTTCAGCCGACTTAGTTGAAAAATACTTGGGTTCGATTGACAGGGACAATAAAAAGCTGAATGCATTCTTGACCGTTAATGAAAAGGCCTTAGAAAAAGCAAAAGCTATTAATAATCGGCCAAATGACGAAAAACCTCTTTTAGGAGTCCCTATTGCTATTAAAGATATATTTTTGACTAAAGGTCTTAGAACTACAGCCTCAAGTAAGTTACTTGATGATTATATTCCCCAATATTCAGCAACAGTTGTAAGACTTTTAGAAGATGCCGGAGCAATTATTCTTGGTAAAACAAACCTTGATGCATGGTGCCATGGTTCTTCAACCGAGACATCTGACTACGGCCCAACCAGAAATCCATGGAATTTGGATCATGTTCCAGGAGGATCATCTGGAGGTTCGGCAGCAGCTGTTGCAGGAGATTTGGCAATATGTGCAATGGGAACAGAAACCGCGGGTTCCGTAAGAGGCCCTGCCGCTTGGTGTGGAATTGTTGGATTAAAACCTACGTATGGAAGAGTCAGTAGATATGGCGTTATTGCAATGGGGTCATCATTGGACTCTCCGGGTCCTTTAACGAAAAACGTTGAAGATTCAGCCTTACTTTTGAACGTAATTGCAGGTAATGATCCTTATGATGCTACAACGTCAGCCTTGAAAAGTGATGATTACACGAAGTTTCTGAAAAAGGGCGTTAAAGGTTTAAAAATAGGTCTGGCAGAAGATTACCTTCTTCCTCAAATGGATGAAGAAGTAAAGAATTTAGTAAAAAATACGGCAAAAGTTTTTGAAAAATTAGGAGCAAAAGTAGAAATTGCAAAAACTCTTGATCCAAGATTAGCAATTCCTGTTTACACGGTTGTTCAAAGATCTGAGGTTTCTTCTAATTTGGCAAGGTTTGATGGTATTAGGTATGGAAATGGAAGAGAGTATTTTAGTGAGGAAGCAAAACGAAGAATAATGCTTGGAACATTTTCACTATCTACTGGTTATCAGGATAAATATTATAAAAAAGCACAGAAAGTAAGAACTTTATTCATTGAGAATTTTGCACTCGTTTTTAAAAAATTTGATCTTTTAATTGGTCCTACAATGCCTGGACCCGCTCCAAAAATTGGTGTAACAGAAGGCCAAGCAATGTTTGGAGAAATGGCAGACGTATTAACAGAACCTACATCAATTTCAGGACTTCCTGGAATTAGTGTGCCTTGTGGTTTTGTTGGAGGACTTCCGGTAGGGCTTAACATATTCGGACCACAATTTTCCGAAGGCTTAATTATTCAAACTGCATCTGCCTATGAGCAAGCTACTCAATGGCATGAAAAGGTTCCAGAAATGATTGAAACTTTATGAAAGAAGTTACTAGTAAAAAAATGGTTCCAACTGTAGGAATGGAAACTCATGTTGAACTGCGGACTAATTCAAAAATGTTTTGCGGATGTCCGGCCGATCATTTTGGCAAAAAACCAAATACACAAACCTGTCCAGTGTGTCTTGGCCTCCCAGGTGCCCTTCCCGTTCCCAATAAAAAAGCCATTGAGTGGACAATAATGATCGCTCTTTCCTTAAATTGCAAAATTAATAAAGAGAGTAAGTTTGATAGAAAACATTATTTTTATCCTGATTTGCCAAAAGGTTATCAAATTAGCCAATATGATGAACCCATTTCAGTTGATGGGTATCTGGACACAACATTTGGACGCGTTGGAATAGAAAGGATTCACATTGAAGAAGATACCGGAAAATTGCAACATAAGAAAATCAATGGCCTCCGGCCCGGAGAGCCATCCGGCTCGGAGAGCGAAAACGTAAGTCTTGTCGATTTTAACCGCAGCGGAGTTCCACTTGTCGAAATAGTTACAAAACCAGATATCCATTCTGGATCACAAGCAAAGGAATTCGAACAAAAACTTCAACAGGTATTAAGATACATTGCAGTCTCTGATTGTGATATGGAAAAAGGTTCAATGAGACTGGAAGCAAATATTTCGTGGGGTTTTGATTGGGGCTATAAAGTTGAAGTAAAAAATTTGAATTCATTCAAATTTGTCGATAAAGCAATAAATTATGAGCTTGAGCGGCAGAAGAAGGTGCTGGAAGAAGGAGATATTCCCAGTCAAGAAACCCGAGGCTGGAGTGAAACTGAGAATAAAACGACTCCCCAAAGATATAAAGAAACAGCGGCAGATTACAGATACTTTCCAGAACCAGATATTCCTCCGATGGAATTTAGTGAGGACTTTATAAACTCAATTAAAAATCGAATTCCCGAACTTCCTTTTACAAAACTAGAAAAATTTATTAATAAGTTCAAGATTAGATCAACTTATGCAGAAATACTGGTGTCACAGAAGGAAACTGCGATGATGGCAGAAAAAGTACTTGAAGAATCAGTGAAAGCAGGAATGAATCCAGACTTGGTGGCTGGAATTTTGGTAAACCAAAAAATAGATTTGAAGAAGATAAGTCCAAAGACGCTTCTTGATATGGTAAAGAAAAAAGGTTCAAGCCTTAGTGTCAATGAGGGCAGTATTAAACTGTGGGTTAATGAAGCTCTAAGACAAATGCCACAAGCAGTAGTTGACTTTAAAAATGGAAAACTGAACGCGTTATCAGCCCTTGTTGGACTGGTGATGCAGTTATCAAAAGGTAAGGCTGATCCTAAATTAACCAAAAAGCTTCTGGAAGATATGCTTAAATAATCCTCTCAAAAAGATTAGAATGATTTAATGGTCAAAAGCTGGAGATATCTTCTTCGGAATTCTGAGTTTTTGTTAATTTGGACTTCTCAAATTTTATCCCAAATAACCATAAACGTTTTAAACTTCGTTTTACTTTTTACTCTATTCGAAAAAACCCAAAGCAGTGTAGCAACCAGCTTTTTATGGATTACATATTCCCTACCAGCCATTATTTTGGGACCTTTTGCTTCAGCATCAGTAGATATGCTCGACTTAAGAAAAGTTCTAATGGCAACAAATTTTTTTCAGGCTGTGGTTATAGCATTTTACGCAATAATTGCTTACAGTTCACCCTTTTTAGCTTATGCTGTAGTACTTGGATATTCAGCTTTGAATCAATTTTACGTACCTGCAGAATATGCGACAATACCAAGAGTTGTTAAGAAAGAGTTTCTACCGCAAGCTAACGGGTTATTTTTAATTACACAGCAAGGCTCATTAATACTTGGTTTTGGTGTTGCTGGAATTATTTTAAAGGCTTTAGGGATAAGTAATACTTTAATATTATGCAGTTTCTTTCTTTTTGTAGCATTTTCGACTGTCTATTTTTTGCCTCAGATGAAAACCAGAGAGGAACTGCCTAAAAAGTTAGATGAAGTGTTTATAAAGTTTTTCGAAAGCATTGTTGTGGGCTATAAATTCATAAAAGAAAATAAACTTGTATTAGCGCCCTTTTTATTAATGGTGAGTATGCAGGTAGCGTTAACAGTTACTATTGTCAACGCGCCGGCCTTTGCACTTGAAATAATAAAAATACCTTTAAGTGTCACAGGAATATATTTAGTAGTGCCTGGTGGAATTGGAGCATTACTTGCCTCTTTTTTTATTCCCAGACTTTTAGCTAGAGGTGTTAGGAAAATAAAAATAATTAAAGTGTCCCTTGTTACCTTAGCACTATCTCTTATTTTTATTACATTTTTCTTTTCCGAGCTAGAGCTATTTCTAAGAGTTATATTTTCATTCACAACACTAATAGCTATGGGCTTTTCTTACGTGGGAATTTTGATTCCTTCCCAGACCTTTCTTCAAGAAAACACTCCATCTGACTTAAGAGCTAGAGTTTTTGGTAACTTATGGTTTTTGGTTGTTATTCTAACGGTTTTTCCTGTAATTTTATCCGGAACAATTAGTGAAATCTTTGGTTCAAAAACTTTAATGTTAACGCTAACAGTAGCAATTTTTAGTCTTTTTATGTTTTTAAAGGAACGCGAAAGAAAATACTTATTGCCTGAAAAAGCGAATTGAAAAAAAGCTATACTTCATAAGGTATATTATAATTAAGAAGAAAATGGCTCACAAAAGTTTTGTACACCTTCATGTTCATACCGAATATTCGCTTCTTGACGGGTTGTCTAGAATCGGTCGTCTAGCTGAACATGTTAAGGAAAATGGAATGGATTCAATAGCGATATCGGATCACGGAGCAATGTATGGAGCAATAGAATTTTATAAAAAGATGACAAAGGAGGATGTTAAGCCAATACTTGGGATGGAAACATATATTACAGAGGGTTCTCTAAAAGAACGTCCCGAAAGATCGAAACTTAAAAACTCTCACCTTCTACTATTGGCAAAATCATACGAGGGTTATGTGAACCTTATGAAATTGACATCAATTGCCCATCTCGAAGGTTACTATTACCGTCCACGAATTGACAGAGAAACACTAAAAAAATATTCAAAGGGAATTATTTGTACCTCTGCTTGCCCACAAGGAGAAATTCCAAAAGCACTGATAGACGAAAACTACAGTCGTGCGAAGGAAATAGCTGGTTGGTATCTGGAAGTTTTTGGTGAAGATTTTTATTTGGAGGTACAAAGACACGAATACGATAAGTTTGTAAAAAAGTCGGATGTCGGGGACATTAAAGACCAATTACAAAATATGTCGGAAGTCGAAAAAAAAATAAATAAAGGGGTAGTTATACTAAGTCGTGAACTTGGAATTCCGATTGTAGCCACAAATGATTCCCATTACGTAAAAAAGGAAGAGGCTGAGGCCCAAGACGCTCTAGTTTGCATTGCAACAGGCAAAAACGTGTCGGATATAAAAAGACTTCGATTTATTGATGCGCCCACTTTTTATATAAGATCCCCAGAAGAAATGGCAGAGCTTTTTCCAGATTTGCCAGACGCTTTGGAAAATACGGTTAAAATTGCCGCTAAATGTGAAATAAAAATAACTCTCGATAAATGGTATTTTCCGGTTTTTCAGCTACCAAAAGGAAAAACCTCCTCGGAAGTTTTTGAAGAAAAAGCACATGATGGATTAAAAGGTAGAATAGAAAAAATTACTCCTGAGATTAAAGAAAGACTTCAATATGAAATAGATATTATTAAACAAAAAGGATACACAACGTATTTTTTAATTGTCGCAGATGTAGCCCAATGGTGTAACCAAAACGGAATAATTACTAATACGAGAGGTTCTACTGCAGGCTCATTGGTCGCCTACGCTCTGGGTATCGTTAACATTAACCCTTTAAATTACGATCTGCCTTTTGAGCGTTTTCTTACACCTTGGCGTCCATCACCTCCAGATATTGATTTTGATATAGCTGATGATAGGCGTGAGGAAGTTATTGAATACATAACTAATAAATATGGACAAAATAATGTAGCCCAAATTTGTACTTTTGGACGCATGATGGCTCGAGGAGCAGTTCGCGATATCGCTCGAGTTCTGGGTTATCCTTATGCAGTAGGCGACAGAATCTCAAAACTTATTCCAATAGGTTCCCAAGGATTTCCAATGAGTATCGATAAAGCTTTAGAGATTTCGCCTGACTTGGAAGGAATTTATAAAGAAGATAAAGATGCTAAAAAAATTATCGATTTGGCAAAACAAGTTGAAGGTAGAGCAAGACATATTTCTGTGCATGCTGCTGGAGTAGTTATTGCCCCCAGTCAAATTACGGATTTTACCCCAGTTCAGCTTGACCCTGAAGGTAAAAAAGTAATAACTCAGTATGATATGGATGCACTTGACCCTAATGTTTCCCCTAACGAAGCAATAGGACTACTTAAGTTTGATTTGCTTGGGTTAAGAAATCTATCAATTCTAGGCTCAGCTATCGACATCGTTAAAAAGGAAATTAATGTAGGGATCGATCTAATAAAAATTCCTCTTGATGACCAAAAAACTTTTAATATGCTTTCCCAAGGTTCAACTATGGGGGTTTTTCAACTGTCAGGAGGTGGTATGACTAAGTATTTGAAAGATTTGAAACCGACTCGGGTGGAAGATTTAATGGCAATGGTTGCCTTATACAGGCCTGGACCCATGAGTCAGATTCCTGAATATATTAATCGTAAAAATGATTCCAATAATGTAGTGTACTTTGACGAAAGAATGAAAGAATTTCTCGGAAAATCCTATGGGCTTTTGGTTTATCAGGATGATGTTCTGTTAACTGCTATAAAAATTGCAGGATACACATGGGAGGAAGCAGATAAGTTCAGAAAAGCAATTGGCAAGAAAATTCCTGAAGAGATGGCTAAACAGCACGGGAAGTTCGTTCAAGGGTGTGTCAAAAATGGCATGAATGAAGAAAAAGCCGAAGAACTTTTTAGCATGATTGAAACTTTTGCCGCGTACGGATTTAATAAGGCTCATGCGGCGAGTTATGGAATGGTCGCATATTGGACCGCTTATATGAAGGCTAATTTTCCAGTTGAGTTTATGGCTGCACTTCTTAGTGCGGAATCAAAAGATGCTGAAAAAATTTCTTCGGCCATTAACGAATGCCGTCGAATGGGTATAAAGGTACTTCCTCCAGATATTAACGAAAGTGAAATTGGCTTTAAAATAATAAACGATTCGAATTCATTAGACGGGAAAGCTATTAGGTTTGGACTTGATGCAATAAAAAACGTAGGAAAAGCGGCAATTGAAGCTATATTTGAGGCAAGAAAAGAGGGACCATTTGTATCTTTTAAAGATTTTATTGCCAAAGTTGACCCACGTCGCGTAAACAAGAAAGTTTTGGAAAGTCTTATTAAGGTTGGAGCTTTGTCAATGTATGGCACTAGAGCATCCTTACTTATTTCACTAGAATCTCTCAGAGAAAGATCTGCAAAACCCAAAGATGCAAAAAATCAGGAGGGACTTTTTTCACAGGAAGAAATGAAAAAAAGTTTGTTTACCGAAAACGAAGAAATTCCCTCGATTGCTGAGTTTGACGAGAGTGAACTTCAAAGTTTAGAGAGGCAACTGCTTGGATTTTCCTTATCTGCAAAACCGGTTGATGAAATAATAGAACCTATAAAACATTTAGCATCACATAGAATCCAAGAGATTATTGGAGAAACGTCAAGTAACAGCAATGTTCGCTTGGCTGCAGTAGTAACTGAAGTAAGGGTGATTGTGACAAAAAAAACCGGTCAGGAGATGGCTTTTGTTAAAGTTTATGATGGAACTGGAACTATTGATCTCGTGGTTTTTCCCAAACTATTTCAATCCACACGTAATGTTTGGGTTGATAACAAAGTGTTACTTATTTCAGGACGTGTTGATATAAGGGACGAAGAACCATCCATTATTGTAAACGAGATAGAAACAAAAGACGAAGCTGAAAAGGGAAATGATACGCTATTTGTGAAAGTTCCGACAACAACAGGTACTGAAGAACTGAAGAAATTAAAAAATCTTTTTATTGAGAATCCCGGAAACCAAAAAGTTACACTACTTTTTGAAGGACAGGAGGAAAGAAAAGTTGAGCTTCAAATTACTATATCTTGGAGTGAAACTATTGCTCATAAAATATCAAACATTATAGATGGTAAAAGCCAACTTGATTGAGTTGCAGTTAACCCTAGTTATAGTATAAAATACCTAAATCTAAACTAAAAAACTATGTCATTGACGGCCACACACAAAGAAGTTACTTTCGGAGTTGGAGATAAAGTTAAAGTAACCCAGAAAATAAAAGAGGGAGAAAAAGTTCGTTCACAGATCTTTGAAGGACTTGTTTTGGGGATTAAAGGGAGAGAAGAAAATAAATCCTTCACAGTTAGAAGAATCGGAGCCCAACAAATTGGTATTGAAAGAATATTCCCTTTATTTTCCCCAACTGTTGAAAAAATTGAAGTAACTCGTAATGGAACTGCTGGAGTTTCTCGCGCAAAACTTTACTACACTCGAGAAAAAGCTAAACGCGAAATCGATATAATATATTCGAGAGCCAATAGGCGAAGAGCAAAAAGTAATACTACCGATAAAAAGTTGAAAACTCGCAAAAAAACCTCCAAGTAATACTTTCTTCCTAGGTTCGCTAAGTATATTATTAAATTAATTTTTATGGATAATAAACTTTTTGGTGATAAAGGAGAAAAGTTTGCTCAAAATCTACTTATAAAAAATGGTTATAAAATTCTAGCCACCAAATTTAGAACGAAATTAGGGGAAATTGATATTGTCGCGAAAGAAAAAGATACTCTAGTGTTTGTTGAGGTGAAAACCCGGACTAGTCAAAAATTCGGAAAACCTCAAGAAGCAGTAAATGTGCGTAAATTACATACTATAAAAAACGCAGGTGAATTGTTTATACGAAGCCACCCAGGCCTTGCCAAAAAGTTTAGAATTGACGTTGTAGCAATAGAAGTTAATTATGGAATAGTGACATCGGCTAAGATTATTCAGGCGGTCTGATTTTATAATGTTAACTATTTATCGGCTTTCTGTCGGTCAACTTCAAAGTAACTGCTATTTGGCGGTCGATCAAAAAAGTAATGATTGTATGATTGTCGATCCAGGAGATGACGCAGAATATATCATAAAAAAAATTACGGAAATCGGAGCAAAACCCAGGTTAATTGTCGCAACCCACGCACATTTTGACCACGTCATGGCAGTTTTCGAATTAAAGCTCACTTACAAAATTCCTTTTTACATGCATCATCGTGATGAATTTTTGTTAAAAAATGCAAGATCCTCATCGCTATACTTTACAGGTGTAGATCCTTTAATTGATCCTCCGAAAATAGATATGTATTTTAAAAATGGAAGTGTAATAAAACAAGGAGAAAATACTTTTAGGATAGTATGGACTCCTGGACACACACCGGGTAGCTGTACTCTCTATTGTCAAAAAGAAAAGCTTGCTTTCGTGGGCGACTTACTTTTTGCAGATAGCACCAAAGGAAGATATGATTTTTCTTATTCAGATGAAAAATTATTAGATAAATCTATTAGGATAATCATGAAGTTTCCCGGTGATACTACTTTATATTCAGGACATGGAAATAAATTCTTGCTTAAGGCAGTGAAGAAATACTTTAAGACTAATTTCAGAATTCCCCGAGTCTCCGTACTCGGGGATGACCCGCTTCGCCGTAGCTGTAGCGAGGCGAGATGAACTTAGGCTAGAAGACCTCGCCGAAGGCGTATCTTTAATAAAGATGGCCCAGGCCTCCGTGCCTGGGGAGGATTCACGAAGTAATTTATGAAGTTCTGGTATAATGACTTAATTGTATGAGTAGGACCGGAAAAGAGAAAAGAAGAAATATTAATTTTAGACAAACTCCCAAAGAATTTAGATCAGCAAGGCAAACACAGGTTTTTTTGCACTTCAATAAAAATCTTCCGTATAAAGTTTATCAGTTTTCAAAAAATTTGTTTGAAAGGCAGATGACTAAAATTTCGGGGCAAATTACTCGTTTTACTAAAAAGACTTCTAAGGTTTAACACAAAAAAAGCTTCCGATAGAATTTAGCTCTGTCAACTTAACAATATCTGTAAGAAAAGCTGAATGGCTTCCACCATCAAGATTAATTGCGTCGGTAATTTCTAGCGTTGAATTTTTATTTATTTCCTCTATTATTGAAGGTACTTCAGAAAGTTTGGGTCCAAGAATAGGATTAGTTCGCATGTACATTGCAACAAAAACAACTTGGTTATTTTTCGTAGACGCCACAACTATACGTCTGGCTAACTCATCACGTTCAAGCTTCAAGCCAATTTTTTTTGAGTTTTGCATTAGAATAGGGCCTGATTGGATAGCTAGCCTCGCAGATGGAGGAGTAAGGGAACTTGTTGTTACAGTTCCATTTTCCGAAATAGAAAAATATCCGTTGAAAAGGGTGCTTTCAATTGAGTTACTAATGACTTTGCCATTAGATATAAAAAGGCCGATTGGTTTACCTTCTTCTGTAAAAAAACCACCGCTAACAAGATGTAAACAGTTATTGTTTTGAACTAAACTCTTTGAATCTAGTTTTTCATTAAAGTTTGCAAAAAATTCTATTCTGTCAAGGTCGCGTACTCGTATCCATACAATTTTGTAATCGGAACTCTCATATGTTTCTGTAGCTGGTGTGGGAGTTTCAGGTGAAGAATTTTCGTTAATTGGTTTAGATAAGTTTTCTTGCGAAACTCCATTATTAATTGCCTTATTTAATAATTTAGCCTTTAGTTGCCAAGAAATAACAAAATAAAGTATAAGTAAAAGTACTGTACCGAAAGCCAGAACGTAAAGAATCTTGTTCACTTAATCTATTTTACCAATAGTTTTATATAAAAGTAAGTTACATGATATATTTAAAATAAATATACTTATGACCAAAGCCTCAAACTTTTTATTGTCATCACTAAACACCTTTATCGTAGCAACGATTGTTACATTGGCTTTTTTTTCCGAGCTTAAATATGTAGGTTATATTTTGGACAGCAATTTCTTTTTACTTTTATTTGTTATTTCTTTTGTTGTCGTTTATATACTTCACTTTCTCCTTTACAAATCTTATGAAAGAAATACAAAAAAAGAGTTTGCTGAAGCTAATACCTGGTCACCTCAATCACTTGGGCCAATTAGAAGTTTTGAACCATTAAAATTAAAAACTCCACTTTCAAGATATAAGTATGAGGTTGATATATCTTTCCTTGTGACTTCAGTCTTAATTTTTTTCTTTGTACACCTTACGCTTATGGTTCTAGCCAGACTTGATTTAGTTTTACTTAAGTTTATTGACAGGGAAGTTTTTGTAACGACATTTGGTATTTTTTTTAGTTATTCACTTATTCTTATAGCCTCATATTTTATTTCGTACGAAGTTTATATTGCCGAAAAAAAGGGGAAAATTCATATCAATTCAGCTAGCTTATACGCTTATATATTTTTTTTGGTAATAGCTTTTGGAGTACTAATAAAGTTTCTTTACGATGCTTACCAAATAATTTTTATTTAGGAGCGGCCTCAATTATGAGTTAAAGGTAGAGTAAAAGTAAAGCTGGAACCGCTTCCATAAATTGATTGAACATAGATTTTTCCACCGAGTGTTTCTACTAATTGTTTTGTAATCCATAGACCAAGGCCCGTTCCTCTTTCATCTTTTGTTTTTTCTTCTTTAATTCTGTGAAATTTCGAGAAGAGGTTCGGTAATTCTTCCGGAGGAATACCTACTCCTGAGTCACTGACAGTAATTGAAGCAAGGGAGGACTTTTGTAAGCTAGAGATATTGACCTTTCCTTGAGGAGTATACTTTATTGCATTGGTTATTAGGTTATTCATAATTTGCTTCACCCGCTCAGGGTCAGTGACAATCATAGGTAAATCAGCTTGTGAAAAAGTAAAGGTCAGATTTTTTTGAGCTGCTAGGGGTTGCATGTTTCGAACAACCTCATTTACTATGGAATTAAGATCAGTCTGAGTGAGATTTACTTTCAACCTTCCTTGTTCGATTCTTGAAACCTCCAAGAGTTCATTTATTAATGAATTTAAGTCGTTTGTGAGTTGATTAAGAATTGTAAGATCTGATTGAATTACCGGCAATGCTTCTTTTGGGATTTTCCCTCGAAGAAGTTCCAGATAGCCTAGGAGTGCTGTGACAGGAGCTCTCAGTTCATGAGAAGCCATTGAAATAAATTCATCTTTCAATTTGTCAATCTCTTCCAATTTTTCAGCCTGCAATGATTTCATATAAAAAATAAAATGATTTACCAAAAGTGCGATTGTTATAGCAACAAGTATTGAAAGAATAACAATTGAATCACGAGATGTTCTTGATAAAATCGAATCCAAATACTCTGTCGAAAGTTTCATTGAAAGTATGTGCGACCCATCTATTGGAACAACCACATTCCATACATTTGCACCCTCTTTAGGATCATACGATAACCCGGCGAAAGGTTGATTAAGAGAAGCAGCAAAATTGTTTAAAACATCCTGAGAGACCTCTTCCGAAAAACCTGCAGAAGGGTCTGAGGAAGCGATGATCGCAAATTCTTGACCGTTTTTTGAAAGAAGAGTTGCAGAAATCAGATCATCGTTCGCATCAACCATAGAGGAAAGAACTTGTGAAGCTTGAGATGAATCTGATAATTTCTCCTCTAAAAAAGGAGTTACTGATGAAGCTAAGGAAACTCCGTGGTGACGAATGAGAAAATTTACATCTCTATTGAAAGATCTCAAATTCCAAAAGGTGTTTACGATTAAAAGAAGGGGAATTGCGATAATTATAAGTACCGGATAAAAAGAATAGATTGGTTTTACTAGATTCCTAACCTTAAGAAAAATTGAAGGCATACACTAAGAGTAGAAAGAATATTCTCGGAAGTCAAAAGTTTCTTTTTCAAATTTAAAATTTGTGAGCCTGTGTTAAAATGGTCGTGCGATGAATATCAAAGGAGTTTTTCCAATCTTCTTACTTTTATTAGGAATTGGGTCTGTTGCTTTTAGCTATTATTATAATCAGGGCTCCTTACAAAATTTATTTAAAAAAAACAAACAAGTTCAACAAGCCGAAGTTAACGAGAAAAGCGTTTTAAGTAACCAAATTGTAATATCTGAAACACCCCTTCCTACACCAACTATTCAAGTAGAACCTGAAATAATAGTTTCGACACCGGTGCCATCATTTTCGGCAACAATGAACACTGAAACTAAATTTGTGGGCGATGGTAATTGGACACTTTCTGCAAATGTCTCTGCAAATAAAGAAATAAAATCGTGTGATTTTGAAATTGGTTACCCGGGCGTATGGGCAACTAAAAGTGGTGATGTTGCCGGAACCACCTGCAGAGTAGAAAGTGACAGGTTGAATTTTGAATATTTGAAAGCTTGGGTAAAAGTTACTTCCAAAAATGGTGACGTTTTTGAGAAAGGTGACCATCCATATAATTAGATTTTTTAGGGGAGGTGGTTTTGAGTGAAAGATGATAAAGAAAAACGGCAAGTTAGTTTAAATGCTGATACTACTCCGATTCTATACACAGATAACGTAAATATGATTGCCAACACAGATGGAGTAGTTTTAAATGTTATGCAGAGGGTCGGCTCAAGAAATCAATTAAGAATTGTTGCAAGAGTTGGAATGAGCCGCGAACATGCTAAAAAGTTTGTTGAGAAGTTAGGGCAACTACTTCTTAAATCACAAGGACAGCTTGTTACAGGTAAAAAGATTGTTAACTAAAGAAGTAAATTTCAAAAAGAAAGCTCACCACACGAAACATAAGTAGCTGATTGTGCGGCGGACTTGTGAACATTTACCGCCAAGGGAAGCTGGGCTGATAATTCGTCCAAAGAGACATCTAGTGTAGTTACTGACTGGCCGTCAACAGGAAATGTAAGTGGGTAGACAACTGCCCCAACTCCCGGGCACTCTCCTTTGTGAATATGAGCAGGTTGGGTAACACCCTCTGCTGCTCCTGTCAAAGACAATGTAACAGTTACTTTTCCATTAACTTCCTTAAGTGTTGCAGTTCCTGCCTCTCCTGATTCATTTAATTCGGTTAAATTAACTAGGGCCATTTTGACAGTGGGTTGGGGAACAGGAGCAGGTTCTTCAACAGTCGCCTGCCTATTTGTAAAAAGAAATGCAGTTAAAATAACTATTGCGGCAACTGCAGCAAGGCCAAGGAGTTGATTTTTATTCATACCTTAACTATATGATAGTATAAATTACAATGTCAAGAATGATTTTGGGCGTTTCTTAGACAGATGTGTTATTTATTTTTTCTCACCCCCTAAATTACATAAAAAATTGCGAACTATACATCCTACTGAGTTTGTTCATAAAGAAAAATTGCCGAATGGACTTCGTGTGCTAGTACACGAGATGCCATGGGCACAGTCTGTATCAGCAAGGCTTCTGATTAAGGCAGGGCCTCGGTATGAAAACGATATAACAATAGGATCAGCACACTACCTTGAACATATGTTTTTTGAAGGAAGTAAACTCTACCCTTCAAGAAGGGAATTGGATAGAGCTGTAGAAAGTAAGGGGGGCAACCATAGCGCTTATACAGACAAGGAATATGTAATGTACCAAGCCAAACTTCAAACAGAAAACGCAAGTTTTGCAACAGAATTTGTGCATGAATTGGCTTTTAACCCTTTGATGGCTGATGAAGCAGTAGCAAGAGAGAAAGGGATTATTTCCGCTGAGCTACGCCGTTCAATTGACACACCGGCTCAACACGTGTGGAACTTACTACGAGAACATATATGGAGGGGGCATCCATTAGGGCACAATACCCTTGGAACGTTTGAATCAATTGATCGTATATCTCGTCAAGATTTATTAGATTATCACAACAGATTCTATAAGCCAGATAATACTATCTTGGTAATTGCTGGTAATGTTAAAACCTCTCAAGCAATCGATATGTCGATGAGGGATTTTGGTGCTTTAGAATCTAGGAAGGATGAATTTCCTGCAGTTCCACCACCTCTACATAACATTGACTCACTCGTACGGATCGAAGAGCGAGATATAAAGCAAGTTCATATTCTACTTGCTTTCGACACAAAAGGTCATGGCGAGAGCAGTACCGTGTTACCTCAATTCCAAGTTCTATCAAAAATGCTGCGGAATAACATTTTCCACACATTTGTATACGATTTAGGCTTCTCCTATTCTGCAGGTTGTTGGCCTTGGCTTGTTAGAGACGGTGGAAGTATTGTAACCGCAATCGAAGTTGCCCCAGAAAAAACTGCCGAGGCGGTAACACGAATGGTTGATGAAGTAAATAACCTAACAATAAACGAGGATACGGTACAAGAAGCAAGAGCTGGTGTAGTTAGTGATACTTTGCTAAATCTTGCGGATACTGATGAATACGCCAATTTTATCGGAGAACAAGAGTTATATACTGGAACTGTAAAACCGCCGGAAAAAGTTAAAGCTGATATTAAATCCGTATCTACAGAAGATATCCAAAATCTTAAAGATTTACTTTTTACCAGAGAAAATGCCGCATTGGTACTCTTAGGTCCGGTTTCTCCAAACAAAGCTCAAAGTTTAGATGATAAATTGACCCTATTATTAGACCAATGAAAAAGTATTTACTATTTTTTGCAGCCTTTTTAGTTGGCATTCCGTTAGGGTTTCGGGGTTTATCAGTTATAAAACGAACATATTTTGAAGAGGCAAGAGTATTATCAAAAATCGCTGATATTTCGCTAGAAATTAGTCCAACTATGAGTGTTTCACCGACGGTTTCACTTACACCAACACCTCGGCCAAAGGCTCATGCCAGAGGCCCGTCGTCCTCTGAGCGAGATCGTCCTTTGGACGAAATTCCGACTTTAACACCTACTGCGAGCCTTACAGTAACTCCTACGTTGACTCCAACACCAACTCCGCGTCCTTTAATTTCTGCACCAACAGATCTTGAACCTCTTTTTGAAGAATTTTCAATAACTTACTCGGTTGAAAAGAATAAACTAAAATTTATTGCGAAATGCGAATCAAACTTCAATGTTGGGGTATGGAAAGAGCCTTATGCAGGGCTTTACCAGTTTGATGAAGTTACTTGGACAAAATACAGAAACCTAATGGAAAAAGATCCAAATATAAACTTAAGGTTCGGAGCAAGAGAATCAATTGAGACAGCAGCCTTCGTAGTTTCAATAGGAAACGAACGTATTTGGCCGACCTGTTCTGCTACTTACTAGTTTTTTTCAAAAAGAAAGTACTGCGATCAGTATTTAATTTTTGGGTATTAAAGTTTTCTCTTTGAACTCTTTCCTTTTCAAACTGGTCATCAAGCTTTTTTTGGCAATCAGGATCAGGACACTTAGTTAAAGTGGTTATGACCAATGACGTCCCAACATACTCCTTGTAAGTTTTTTTGACAACCCTCACTTTACCGCACCTTATACACACTTCTTTTGATATATTCATTAAGTTAGTAACTCCTGCGTCTGTTATCAGGTCGCCTATTAAATGATCGTCCTCCTCTATCACCACCACCACCACCAAAGTCTCTTGGACCACGATCTTCTAAAGGCCTTGCGACGTTTACTACAATTTTTCTTCCTTCCATTTCAGTGTTATTAAGAGTTTCAATTGCTTTATCTGCTTCTTCGTCTTTATCCATATCAACGAATCCAAATCCCTTACTTCTACCTGTAAATTTATCAGTAATAACAGTACTTGAAGTTACAGTTCCAACTTTTGCGAAAAGTTCTTCTAATTGAGCACTAGTAACATTATAAGGAAGTCCTCCTACAAATAATCTTTTAGCCATTAATTATTATCACCACCTTTTTTAGGATAACTGCTTTTTCTTAGGTGATGAAAACTCCCGAGGAGATTTCTCTACCAATCTAAAACAGTAGTACCTTACTTAACCTAATAAATATTTTAACACATTTTTTTTCAATTTACTATCTTGGTGAATTTGACCAGAATTTGGGCAAGAAGTAGAATGTAAATATGAAGACAACTCGTTTGGTACTTTTACTAATACTTTTACTTATTGCCGCAACAATTTCAGTAATTGTCGTTTACTTAAAAAATCCAGATGAAGATTCTACTCCTTCCTTAAATAATAAAAATGTCGTTATTGAGGATTCCGGAAAAGAAGCTGAGAAAGCAGGTTTTATTAAGGTTAGTAATCCAGAACCAAGTCAATTGGTGACAAGTCCATTGACAGTTAAAGGAGAGGCAAGGGGAACGTGGTATTTCGAGGCTGACTTTCCTGTTTATTTATATGATGAAAATGAGAATTTGATCGCACAAGGTATTGCTCGCGCAGAAAGCGATTGGATGACCGAAGAGTTTGTTCCCTTCACAACGACCCTTGCATTTACTCGTCCAGAAACAGAAAGTGGAACACTTGTATTGGAAAAAAGCAATCCCTCAGGTTTACCAGAAAACTCTGACAGACTGATAATTCCAGTGCTTTTCAGATGATTTAGATATTATCTTTAAAGAAATTAATCTGATTTATGCCGAGCGAGGAAACGGAAGAGACCCCACAAGAGCTCCTTGCCAAACTTAAGGCTGAACGTCAATTCTTATCGGAAAGAATGAGGCAACATCCGCCTGATAGAGACCATAATGAATTTACTGCGTTATTCTTACAAGTAGGGCAATTAGATATTGAAATTAAGAAAATTATAGAATCTGTCGTACCTGAACAAGGTCATGGAGAACTAGGACAATTTACTTTGAAGTCCTCTGAGGGACCTGATCCTCTCAGAAAAAGGAAAATTAAGTAATTTACTTAAGAAATTTTTTGAAGTCCTTAGTTAGTTTGGTTATTTTTGGATCGATTACTAATTTACAATATGCTGCGTTTGGGTTTTCTTTATAATAATTTTGGTGGTAGTCTTCTCCTTTAAAGAAATTATTAAAAGGTAAAATTTCTGTTACAACTTTAGATTCGTGATCCTTTTGAATTAAATTTTTTGTATCTTCTGCTAATTTTCTTTGCACATCGCTATGATAAAAAATAACGCTTCTGTACTGAGTTCCGACGTCAGCACCTTGGCGATTTAATTGTGTCGGATCGTGTGTTTTGAAAAATATATACAACAAATCTTCGTAGGAAATAACTTTCGGGTCAAATTCTATTTGAATTGCCTCGGCGTGGCCTGTTGAACTACTAGAAACGTCTTCGTATTTCGGACTTTCTTTTTCTCCACCGGAATAACCTGAAACAACACTGACAACGCCCTTAAGTCGCTCAAAGATAGCTTCTGTGCACCAAAAACATCCTCCGGCAAAAGTCGCTTTTTCCATTATTTAATTATACAGCTTTTAACTATTCAGCCGATGCGATAATATGAATTTATGGCGCGGCTAACATACGATGAGCTTATTAAAAAACACTTGCATATTCTAAGGGGTTTGCGATCCAAAACCGGTCTTTTTTTAGCATCACGCCCTAGGGTTTCCACAGGGTACGACAAATCATGGTTGCGGGATAATTTTTACGAAACTATTGCGTTTGAAATAATAGGGGACTGGGATACTGTTGAAAAAACCTATCATGCAATCTTAAAAATCTTTTTAAAGCACGAAGCAAAAATAGATTGGGCAATTAAAGAAAAACCGAAAGAGTCGTATAAACGAATTCATGCGCGCTTTCACCCTGAAACCTTTAACGAGTTTTGGGAAGAGTGGGGAAATAAGCAAAATGACGCAATTGGATGTATTTTATTTCGATTGGGAGAACTTGAGGTTAACCAGAATCGGTCGATTGTTAAAACTCCGGATCATATCAGGATAGTCAATAAACTTGTTCGCTACCTAGAAGCAATAGAATATTGGCACGACGAAGACTCTGGTGTTTGGGAGGAAGAAGAGGAATTACACGCTTCCTCCGTTGGGGCTTGCGTGGCAGGTCTAAAATCAATTTCTCGTGTCTCACCAATTGAGGTCCCTATATGGTTAATCAAAAAGGGAGAAGACTCACTAGAAAAACTTCTACCAAGAGAGTCGAAGAAAAAATTTGCCGATCTCGCTTTGCTATCCCTTATTTGGCCGTACGATATTGTCAACGAGGAAAGTAAGATTGAAATTCTGGAAAACGTTGAATACCATCTCCTCCGCGAAAGAGGTGTTATCCGATATAAAGGTGACCACTACTATAACAAAAATCCTGACGGCTATTCAGAAGAAGCTGAATGGACTTTTGGACTTGCTTGGCTTGTAATTATTTATCAAAAATTAGGAAATTACGAAAAGGCACATGAACGTTTAAATAAATTGATATCAGTTGATACTCCGGAAGGCCTTCCTGAACTGTTTTTTTCAAATTCTCCTATTTACAACGAAAATACACCGCTAGGGTGGAGTGAATCGTTATTTATTGTCTCTCTTTACGAAATGAACGTAAGATTGCGTGCAACTTTACCAATTGAAAAGAATTTGCAAAGTAGCGTATAGTTAACTACAAATGCAGGAACTTAAGGTAAGAAAGAAAGATCAAAGTCAGGAAGATTGGAGTTATGATAAGCTTTTGGCTTCAATCGGGAAAGCAGGGGTTGAAATAAAAGAGGCTCAAATTATTGCCTCAAAAATAGAAAGTTGGGCAGGAAGTTCCTCAGAAAACGGGATCGTAGACTCGGAAAAATTACGCGAAAAAGTTTTTGAAGTTATGAAGGATACTCACCCAGCTGAAGCAGATAGCTACCAAGTATTTAGAAAATCCTGACTAGCGGGCGAATTTTGCCACTTTTGCTACGATTTCATTAAGATTCGTGTTCGCTTTAATAATATAATCATATGCCCCCATTTTTAAAGCTTCATGTTTTTGGGTATCTAAATTAGTAAGAACAACAACTGGTATATTTTTATAGTCTGGACTCTCCTTGAGCGTCTTCAAAAGATCCATCCCATTCATTTTTCCCGGAAGCATTATATCTAAAAGTACAATGTTCGGACTTACGTCTTTTATTAAAGTAAAGCCTTGCGAAGCGTCTATTGCCAGTAAAACTTCATAGCCAGCGGTTTCCAATTTCGACCCATAGATTCGCTGAATATCTAAATCATCTTCGATCAAAACAACTTTCTTGGCCATTTGTAGTACCATTATAGCACTGTTTTCGAATGTTCAAGTGCTTATGTCAGATGATGATTTCCAAAAACTAATAAAAGAATCAGTATTAACAATACCTGAAGAATTCAGAAAGAAATTGGAAAATGTGACAATTGTCTACGAAGATTGGCCGAAAAGCCACCAATTGGGCAAACTTTCGGTTGGTAATCAAAGATCTCTTATTTTAGGTCTTTACGAGGGTGTTCCACAGACACGCCGTGGACATTATGGAGTAGGTGGAACTCTTCCAGACAAAATAACGCTTTTTAAGATTCCCATACTTATGGTTGCGGGTAATTCGCAAAACGTAAAGAAAGTTATTCAGGATACCGTGATACATGAAGTAGCGCACCATTTTGGTATTTCTGATGAAACAATTGCGAAATTGACAAGGGAAAAAACTTCACAAAAACTTGACTAACGTGTATGATCGTAATATAGAAAGATCTGTGGAAAATCAACTACAAGAAGAAAGTTCGAAAGTTTCTGGTGAAAATACCCCGAGTAAATTCCCTACTAGAATTATTATTTCGCTAATTGCATTTTTTGTAGGAATTGGAGTACTAACATATCTGGCAATTTTATTACTCGGACTGAAAAGCTCAGGATTTAAAATTCCGGGAATAAGCAGTGTAAAAACGAAAGTAAAACTAGAAAAGTTTTCTAACGAGTCAGAATTTAAAGAGTTTCTCGCAAAATCTGAAAGTTACACACAGTCTTTATACGGAGGAGTGAGTTCGCAGCTATTTAGTATGGGTGCTCCAAGTGATAGAGCTATTGACCTTTCTCCTAGCGGTTCGTTTGGGGAGTCTCTTCAACCTTTAATGGAGATAACAGAACCTTCTCGTGTCTCTGAAACAAATGTGCAAGTTGCAGGAATTGATGAGCCTGATATCGTCAAAACTGACGGAAAATCAATCTTTTTTTCTTCAACTGCGCCCATCTATGGCTTTATTGAGCCTTTAATAATTGAAGGTGACGTTGGAAGAATTATGCCACCCACAATTTTTCCCGAAACAAAAGTTATAAAAGCATTTCCTCCTGAGTCTATTTCCGAGGAAAGCGCTATCGAAAGATATGGAAATCTTCTTTTGAAAGACAAAAAACTTATAATTTTCAGTGAAAATGTTATCTACGGATATGATGTCAGCGATCCTAAAAATCCCGTAGAATCTTGGAAATTTACACTGGATGAAAGAAACTCATTAGTAACCTCTCGCCTTCAGAACGGGAAACTTTTTGTAGTAACCTGGCAACCAATTAGTCAGTCAAACCCATGTCCTATACCCTTAGGAACGATTCAAACTTCTATAACAATTCCCTGCGACCGAATTTATTACCCTAATGTTATTGTTCCTGTTGACGTAACTTATAACATATTAAAAATAAATCCGGAAAACGGTGGGGTGGAGGAGAAGGTTGCCTTTGTTGGTTTTTCGAGCCAGTCAGTTGTCTATATGTCGCCTAACTCAATCTATACAACCTATACTTTTTTTGAAAGTTTTACAAAGTTTTTCTATGAGTTTTTGGAAGCAAATGGTACCGATCTTGTTCCGGAGGTTGTTATTAACCGATTAAAAGAAATAGACAGCTATAACATTAGCGATACTTCAAAACTTAATGAAATGAAACTTACTTTGGAAAGATATTACGCGACACTTGACTCAAATGAACGTAGACGAATTGAAAACGAATTCCAAAATAGGATTGAAGAATACGCTAAGGAAAATATAAGGGATTTTGAAAAAACTGCAATCGTCAAAGTTAGAAATACAAATCTTGAAGTTCAGGCAGTAGGGGAAGTTCCAGGATCACCTTTAAATCAGTTTTCGATTGATGAATACAAAGATACAGTTCGGATAGCAACAACGGTCACTGGCGGAGTTTTGGGATTATCAGTTGAGTCTATGAATGACGTCTATATCCTCAATAGCAATCTGTCGGTTCAAGGAAAGATTACAAATCTTGGGATTGGGGAAAGAATTTATTCGGTTCGTTTTATTGAAGATAAAGGTTATCTTGTAACTTTTCGCCAAATTGATCCTTTCTATGTGCTTGACTTAAGAGATCCTAGTAATCCGAAAAAAACCGGAGAACTTAAAATTCCAGGGTTTTCCTCATACCTACATCCAATAAATAAAGATAAAATTCTCGGGGTTGGCCGCGAAGAAGCAAACGTTAAATTATCTCTTTTTGATGTTAAGGATCCAACAAATCCACGAGAGGCCGCAAAATATGATCTTGATGAATTTTATACTCAGGTATCAACAACTCAAACTGCTTTTCTAATGGACACAAAACATGAAGTTTTCTTTCTTCCGGCAGGATCTAGTGGTTACATATTTTCTTATTCAGGTGATCAACTTAAACTTAAAAAGGTGATTGCTGATGTTTCAGCGCAAAGAGCAATTTATCTTGATGACTTTTTATATATAATAGGGGACTCAAAAATTGTAGTTTTGAACGAGAACGACTGGAGCCAGGTTAGTGAGTTGAACTTCTAAAGTAAATACTTCTCTTGAATCTTTCAAAAACTTAGTCTAATCTTAAATATATGGGCGAAAAGGTGCTAGGTTATATTTTGATTGCGCTAGGAGTAATCGTTATGCTTCTTGCAACATTTTCCGTATATCAGGTTTTTACAAACAAGTCTCAACCTGTAAATATTTTCAATCTTCCTGGAATATCAATAGATATGTCAGATCTTGTAGGGAGCGATCTTTCTCCCGAAGAAATAGCACAACTTAGAGAACAAAAATCACTTAAAACCGACCTCATTTCACCTGAAATAATTAATAAACCTTTAAATCTTATTGCACATATTCTCTTTATGGGGTTTATACTAAATGTAGGATTCAAAGTTGCGGCTTTGGGAGTTGGCTTAGTTAGGCCGATTAATGTGAAGTTAGGTAAGGTTGGTGAGGTTAGTACAACTCTAACCCCAAAAGCTTAAAGGTGGTGATATTAAATGGCTAAAGCAAAAGTAAGAGTAAAAAATCAAAGTTTAATTTATCTTGCGGCAGTTGCACTTCTTCTTATTCTTTATTTGTTCTTCTCCAGATCTAGTGTGTTTGGAATGTACTAAGGAAAAGTATAAATCAAATTGATTTCAGCCTGCCTTAGGAAAGTTAGGTATGTGGGAGTAGGTATGTGGGAGATTATTGTATAATAAACCTCACTCGACTAAATTCTTCAGAGGTCCGAAGTAATAATCATCCCACCCCGAAGAAATATCCTCAAATTCATCATCAGGAATATCAGTGTGAACTAGAGTAAGAATCGTTTTCCCACCCTTTTCTTTTAACGAAACCCTTACTCTAGACGGCTGATCCCATTTGCCTGCGTACCAATCCTGCTCAAGAAGTTTATTTTTAATAACTTTTGTATTTTTTCCCCAAATATCCCCGCCCCATAGGCTAAAATCAAAACCTTCTTCTTCTGTCATTTTAGCAGGTCCAGCCCCCCATTCTTTAATTATTTCAGGGTCAACCAAAGCCTGCCAAACTTTTTCTTTTTTTGCGCTAATAACGTAACTTTTCTCCAGCTTTTTCATTCAACAATATCTAATATTTTTTGGTACCCGTGATCAAGGGCCTTTTGCAAGAGTTCAGGACTATTACTACAATTCGATGAAGTTGTATTTGAAATAAATTCATTCCAAAGTTGCCTCCAACTTGTATCTCCAATTAAGTTAAGCTCTTGACTTATCTTAGCCTTATCAGCCTCATTATAACACTCGGGAGGAGGCTTTGCCGCTGTCCCATACATAAGGGAAAGTACAGAAACTATCTTGGGAACATCCTCTACTTTGCCTCGTAAGTCAGTAAGTTTATCTTCAGTATTTGTCAGCGTATCTTTTGTCTCATCAAGTTCTTTCTGTGTATTTCCTAATTTTAGATTTACAATTTCCAGTTCTTTTGCAAGATCCCCGGTTTTATAAAAAATCAGTTCTTTTTCAAGCTCGTCATATTTTTCTGTTGTAGCCTCGAGCACTTTCTTTTGATCTTCATATTCAGAGGATAAATTGCTGTTTTTCACAAAAAGGGCTACAAAGGCCGAAATACCGAGAATTGCAAAAACGATTGCTAGAATGAATGGGATTAGAAGTTTTGATGAACTCTTTTTTAGAGTAGAATTATCCTTTGTAGGCTGTGTAGTTTGATTAGTTTCCATAGTCTATGGCCTTACTTTAACCTTGTTAGAATCAATCTTTTACGAACGGGGTCGGATTGGGTCGGTTCTGTTGTAATTTCAAGTTCCTTGTCATTTAGTTGCCACCTTAAGACTATATCTTGAGTTTTCTCTGTTATAGTATCTCCTTTGATTTCATAAAAATAGTAAGAAGAGCAGGGTTTTGGATTTCCAACTTCGTCAAGTTCGCCTCCGGGGCAAATTTTACCATTCTTAAACTCCAAGTAGCTCTTGGTGTATTGTGAAGGAATTTGGTCTTCTCTAAACTGTCCGTTTTCAAAAACAAAGTATTGAGAAACGACCCAGAGTCCTTGTAATTTGTCTTTATTAGCTACATCTTGTGGGTCAACTTTTCTGGGTTCGCCGGCTTTTACCAAAATTATTTTTATATTCTCTTGGCCCGAAGGCATTTCGGGCTCAAGTTCTAGTTTCCCTTGTATATTAAGATGAACCTTCCAAACAACTGTTTGGTTTTCAGGCTCATAAAGAGTTAGGTTTTCCGCCTCGAGAGTAAAAGCAACTTGGCCTTCGCATTTTAAATCCTGTGCATTTTCACTAGCGGATTTTCCAATGCAGAAATCGTTGCCGTTGAATTCAATCAAAATATCTTTCTCTGATCCACTGAATTCAGATTCTTTAAACTTTTGGGTGTTTTCGTCGAACGTAAATTTTTTTTCAGCTTTCCAGATACCCTGAAGCTGATCTAAAGTTGGAGGTTTGGGTTTTATTATTTTCCCAATCAGATTAGATGTTGAAACTTCCTGCTTGGATAAAATCAAATAAGCTACCAGTGCTCCTATTAAAATTAAAGGGATGATAAGGATTAAGATTATGTGGATGATACCCAACTGAGAGGCCTTTTTAATGCGGGGCATTGTTTTTAAGTAAAGCACTGGTCTAGAAGATTGTCAATAAACTTCCATATCCGATGTGGAACATCCTTGACACACCGGGTATGGTCACCTATCATTTTTTAAGGACTATTAAGGACTATGCCAAAAAGGTATTACCCATTAGTGACTGGAGAAACTTATCACGTTTTTAACAGAGGAATTGCTCATACGCCCATTTTTACAGATATAAGAGAATACAAAAGAGCCATAGCAACAATTAAATTTTATCAGATCGATAGCCAACCAATTAAGTTGTCGAGGTATTTAGTTATGTCTTCCGAACTAAGAACTATTTTTTATAAAGTAAGATTGAGGAGTGCAGACAAACTAGTTGACATTATCGGTTTTTGTTTAATGCCTAATCATTTCCATTTTCTTTTAAAGCAATTAAAAGACAAGGGAATTTCTACTTTTATGAGAATACTTCAAAATAGCTACACTAGATATTTTAATACGAAAAATAAAAGGGATGGCCCTATTTTAAAAGGTCAATTTAAAGCCGTTAGAATTGAAAGGGATGAGCAACTATTACATGTTTCGAGGTATATTCATCTGAATCCATATACGTCTTTTATAACCAGGAGTGTTGAAGATCTTTTGAAATATCCGTGGTCGAGTTTACCTGAGTATGTGAACTATATTAAAAAAGAACGACTTTGTAATAGGAATTTGGTACTTTCTTTATTTAAATCTGCGCGAGAATATAAAAAATTTGTACTAAACCATGCTGATTATCAGAGAAATCTTAAATCAATTAAACACCTAACTCTGGAATAGTTAGCCGATAACCGATGTGGCGAAACTATTCCACATCGGGAGTGGATGAGTGGATGTGGATGGAGTGGATGTGGATGGATTGTCTAAATAATTAAGGATAGAATCTTAGAGGTTATAAGAGAAACGGTTGCGGAAATCTCTGAACCACTCCAAGATGATTTTTCCAGGTCAATACTTGCCTTGGCTCTGGCCCATTGATCTGAAACTTCACTATCTCCCAGAGTCGACACTTTAGAATTAACGTTGGAAACATTATTCTCTTTGGGTCCTTCAGAAAGCAAACTCTCAATAGCATCAATTACATCCAGATAGGGTTTAATTTTTGCGATATTTGTCTGTAGATTTTTTAATTGATTCTGCGTAGAATTCAGTTGACTTTCTGTACTCTTAAGATTTTTTTCTGCGTTATTCAATTTTAATTGGAGGATCTCAACTTCTTTTGCTAAATCAGTGTTTTTATAAAAAATGAGCTCTTTTTCAAATTGTGAATTTTCTGCTTTGGCCTTTTCTAACTGACTATTAGACAGTTTAATATTCTCGTTTAAAGAACTATTTTTGATAAAAAGAATTACTACTAGTGAATATCCGATAATGGATAATGTACTGACAACTACCAAAATAGTTTTTAAATCGACGACTTTTTTAGGATTTTCCTGTAGTTTTTCTAGACTTTCCACTAAATACAATTTTTCCACTTACTGTATTTCAAGTCAATAGTTTAAGTTCAAAAATTACTCTTGAGGTACTTCAAGGCCAAGTAATTTGACTACATCATCAGCAGATTTAAATCCTCCCTCGGGTTCTTCCGGAAGATGCGCCTTAAACCACTCTTTATCCTCTTCAGAAAAATCAGAAAGATCATCACACTCCTTTAAGAGTTCCGCTCTTGTTGCGGGGTAACTTTGGTGGGTTTTAAAATGCTCAATTGTTCCTTTAACGTTCTTCAGATTAATCACCTCCTTTTTCAAAGAAACTTAAGTATTAACCTTTATGAAAACAAAATCAAGGGAGTATTTTCTAACAGGAAAGAGGCTCTACAGCTCGCAGGAATTTAACGTTTCTCCGTTAACGCAAGTGTCTGTGCCTGCATTTCCATTAAGAACATCTGTCTCAGTTCCTCCGTCAAGGAAGTCATTGCCAGAATTTCCACGCATGTTGTCATTTCCTTCCTGGCCGTAAAGTGTGTCAACATCAGATCCTCCTCTGATCGTATCATTCCCGGAACCTCCCTCAACATAATCTGTTCCTGATCCAGTTCTGATATCGTCGTTCCCTGGCCCACCGTAAACCTTATCATTACCAGACCCTGTATCAATATTGTCATTTCCTTCACCTCCGATTACAATATCGTTTCCTGACTCAGAATCCACCTGATCATTTCCGTCGCCCAAAACAACACAATCATGACCACTGCTTGCATCAACCTTGTCATTTCCTTCATAGGCAAGGATTAGTTCTGAGGCGACAGACCCGTGAATATGGTCATTTCCTGGAGTCCCTTCAACAATTGCTGTTACAATTCCCTCAAGTTCTTCGCACTCGGGAGGTAGTTCAATCGGAGGCAAGTCAGTCCTCCAAATAATATCAAATATAACAAGGGCATTCTGGTACTCGTTACCGGATGAGCTTGGAAACTTTACTTTCACTCTGTAACTTTTATCCGTTCCAGCAGGAAAGTTTCCGAGAGAAATATCTCCGACTGCGAAAAAGTCTTCCAAAGTCTTAAATCCTGTTGTTCCTCCAAAAATGTCAGGTCCACCCACCTCGCCAACAATAATTTCCAAAATGTCGGCAAATTCTTCAGTTTCTGTATCCTTAATTCCCTTCATTATTACTTCTTCACTCTGAGGGCTATCATTCTTGACATTAAATTCCTTCTCAACTTCATCTCCCGGAAGCATATTGGTTACTTCAAAAACAGGATCGGGTGGGGGACCGCCATCATAAGTAACGATTAAAGGATCAACCGCGTAAATCTCATTAACCTTATTCTTGTTGTAGATAAACAGAAGTCCTACTGTAATGATAGGAAGCAATACCAAAGCAATTATTTTTCGAAGATTGTTTTTAATCATAGATTTTATTTCGCAAAAACTGTTAAAAACCCCCCTTTGTCTGTTACTATGATTCGAATCATGGTAACGTCGGGATTTTTATTTTAATTTCTTCGTCATAAATTTCATAAATGACGTCTGAACTTGCTTCTCATATACCATTGGTCGCCTTGGGAGTACCAAACTCTTCGGTTGATCCACTTCCATCCATATTTGTGTGAGTTGTTGCCGTTTGCCAGTTTGTAGATTGTGTTCCGTCGCCTGGTGGACTTATCCTTTCCATTGATTTTTTAGGTGCGACGTTAGATCCTGCAAGAGGTACTCCAACACCATCGTCAGCCACATCTATGACAACATCAGAAATGTCTTTGAGAGTTACCAGTAAAGCAGTATTGTCAAGCTGTAACGTTGTG
>Ga0155836_137_pt7 | contig 43570 bp, 43 predicted proteins | sample RifCSPlowO2_01_FD_107490 | JGI IMG/M metagenome (GOLD analysis project Ga0155836, IMG submission 107490) | Candidatus Woesebacteria bacterium RIFCSPLOWO2_01_FULL_39_10 | reverse complement strand
TTGGAAACAAATGCCGAAAGATGAGGTTGGGATATTTAATCGTCTGGGAAGGTATATGCTTTGGCCGGAGAAATATTTTTCTCCTCCCATTGGCTTATCCGTGTTGGCTATAGCTCAAAAGTAATATGATCCTTTCTATAATTATTCCCGTTTATAACGAGGAAAAAACAATTTCTGAAATTATTAGAAGAGTTAAAAAAGTTAAGCTCCGAAAGGATTTCTTGAAGGAAATTGTTGTAGTTAACGACGCTTCATTAGATAAAACCAGCGAGAAATTACAAAACATTAAAGGTATTATAGTTTTAAATCATAAAAAAAACTTAGGAAAAGGCGCCGCGATAACTACTGGTTTTAAAAAAGCCTCTGGCGACATAATTCTTATACAAGATGCCGACTTGGAATATGATCCCGAGGACTATACAAGACTAATACGTCCAATTGTGGACGGTTTTACAGATGTTGTGTATGGGTCCAGATTAAAAAATTACCCCCTTAGAATCAGAGGAACCAGGAAAACCCCACTTATAACTCACTATTTGGGAAATAAATTCTTAAGTTTAGTGACTAGAATGCTATATCGAACAGATTTATCGGATATGGAGACATGCTATAAAGTTTTCAAGAAAGGTGTAGTTAAAGATCTAAAATTGAGAGCCAACAGATTTGATTTTGAACCCGAGATAACAGCGAAAATATTAAAGAATGGTTACAAAATCTATGAAATTCCTATAAAAGTCAAACCAAGGGGTTATGATGAGGGTAAAAAAATAACTTGGAAGGACGGTTTTATCGCAGTCTGGACATTAATAAAATATAGATTTATAAATTAATCCAAATATTCAAAACTAATCAATTTCAGAACTTTATTCAAACTTCGCGAAAACCACGTGCTCTTAGCGCGTGGCTGAAGCGAAGCAGTGAACAAACTTTTCTTTAGAAAACCATGGCCTCTTAGGCAATGGTTGTTTATTCTGTTGGAATATTGGGAATGTAAATATGAAGATTGCAATCTTAAACGCTTATCAGGAGAATGTCTCAAGAGGTGCAGAGACTTTTGTGCAAGAACTATCAAAAAGACTATCTCAGAAAAATACTGTCGAAGTTATATCCGGAGATTCTTATCATGAATCAAACTGGCCGGTCATTTGGAGGGTTTTTCTCGATCCAAAAGGATTACAGATTCTCTTTTTCACACTCAAGAAATTGTCTTATTTATGGAAGAATAAATTTGATGTTGTTATACCTATAAATGGCGGATGGCAACCCGCACTTTTGAGAATTCTGACTTGGCTGTATGGGGGAAAGATGATTATTGCAGGGCAATCTGGAATTGGTTGGGACGATAAAAATAATCTTTGGTGCTTTCCTGATTACTTTGTAGCACTTTCTTCTTACGCCAAAACATGGGCTAAAAAAATTAATCCCTTTGTAGCGACAATATATATACCAAACGGAGTTGATATTAAAAATTTTTCCCCAGAAGGATCTAAAATGAAACTGAAGCTAAAAAAACCGATTATAATAACCGTTGGAGCATTAACTCAAACAAAAAGAATTAATCTGACCATCGAAGCAGTTTCGAGATTGAGAAACGTAAGTCTTCTTGTTGTTGGGGACGGAGAGCTGAGAAAAGATTTAGAGGATCTTGGTCAGTTACTTCTTCCTGATAGGTTTGCCATATTAAAACTTCCCTTCGAAGAGATGCCCAAGGCGTATAGGTGTGGGAATCTTTTTACCCTTGTTTCCGAACCATTTTATTCTTTCGAAATAGCCATTATAGAAGCTCTATCGACGAACCTTCCAGTTGTGGTTAATAATGATCCTCTTAGGAAAGAAATAGTCGGAGATGCCGGTATTTTTGTTAACCCTGAAGATTCTGAAAGTTATGCCAAAGCTTTGGAAAGAGCCCTTAGAACCGATTGGGAGAATAAACCACGAAAACAAGCTGAAAAGTTTTCTTGGGATAAAGTTGCACTGCAGTATGAAGTATTATTTAAGAGTCTAATTCTAAAATGAAAACATCTGTAGTAATTGCTTCCTTTAATGAAAGTGACAAACTGAAAGATTGTCTTAGTTCTTTAAAAGATTTTGCTTCAGAAATAATTATTTTTAACATGTCTCGGTTAGACAAAAACTTAAATGGAGTTGCAAAAAAGTTTGGAGCAAGAGTTATCGATATAAAACCTTCCCCATATGTTGAGCTAATCAGAAATCAAATGGTTGATGTTGCTACTGGAGAATGGATTATGATGTTAGATCCGGACGAGAGATTATCTACCAAGTTAAAAGAGGAGCTTTTAAAGATTTCCAGGAATACTCGATATGCCGCCGTTAATATCCCAAGGAAAAATATTATTTTTGGTAAGTGGATTAGTCACACCAACTGGTGGCCTGATAAACAGATAAGATTTTTCCAGAAGGGAAAAGTTTCTTGGACTAAAGACATTCACCTGTACCCAAAGGTTAAAGGAGAAATATGTGAAGTATTCACTAAAGAAAAGCTGGCTATAATTCATTTTCCTTACGATACTGTAAGTGAGTTTCAAGAGCGTCAAAACAGATATTCGAATTATGAGGCCCAAAACCACGTAGATAATAAAAAAAAGCCGTCAATAATTAACTTGATTTGGTGGCCATCAAGAATATTTTTGGCAAAGTATATAAAACATAAAGGATTTCTTGACGGATGGCGTGGCTTCATTCTTACCTATCTTCTGATGGTTTACAAAATTTCTGTTTGGGTAAAAATTTGGGAGAAAACAAACAAATAATGAAAAAAGCTATTTTCTTAATTCTTTTAATTGCATTGCTACTTAGACTGATTAACATTAGTCAGTCGCTTTGGTTAGACGAAACAATCTCGGCAACTTTTGCAAGAGACTTGTCTTTTTTTAGAATTATTACACAATTTTCATTAAGCGATACCCACCCGCCACTATACTACCTTGTTCTGCGAGCTTGGTCTTTAGTTTTTGGATTTTCTGAGGCGTCTTTACGGATGCCTTCAGTTATTTTCGGTGTTCTGACAGTATACCTTACTTATAAAATCGGAAAAGTGTTAGCAGGGAAAAAGGTTGGGACTCTTTCAGCTCTCTTTATGTCTACTGCTCCTTTACACATATATTATTCACAGGAGGCAAGAATGTATTCATTTTCTACGCTTGCGGTTTCTTTAGTCGTTTACTTCTTTCTTAAGAAGAAGTGGTTTCTGCTTTCCCTAGCAATTCTTTTAGTCGGGATGATTGATTATCTACCGCTTTTTATTCTTATTCCACTGTGGTTTTATCTGATTGTAACTAAAGATAAATATTCGTTATTTGATTTTGCGAAAGCGCATATTCCTCTGATTTTATTTTTCTCGCTCTGGTTACCTTACTTTTTTCACCAAATTAAATGGACCTCAATTTATGTTGAGCAAAATTCGGAATGGAAACAAGTCTTAGGTTCGGGTAACTTAAAAGAGTTAGCTTTGGTTTGGGTGAAATTTATCATTGGAAGAATGAGTTTTGCGAATAAACTTCATTACTCACTTGTTGCATCTTTCTTAAGTATTATCTTTGGAATGGCTTTCGTCTTAGCTTTCAAATATAGAAAAAAAGTAATATTTTTATGGTTTTGGTTTATTGTTCCACTTGCAGTTTCCTTTATTGGTTCAATTTTTATTCCAGGTTTTTCCTACTTTCGCCTTTTATTCTTAATCCCTGCCTTTTATTTACTTATTGCTTATGGAATATCTAAATCAAAATTTACTAAGCTCTTAGTAGGCCTAATATTTACAACAAATCTGGTGTTTACTTCAATTTATTTATTCAATAGTAATTATTGGAGAGAGGATTGGAAAGGCCTTGTTTCTTTTATTGAATCAAGAATTGAAGGCGAAGAAAAAGTTTACGCATCTCACCTAGGGGCATTTACACCATATCTTTGGTACGCGAAGCGGGGGGATATAATATTAAGATTTGGAGAGTCGTCCGTAATTGATTCGAACTCTTTTTATTCACTAGATTATTTAATGGATTTATCGGATCCGAATCGCAAGATTTACCAAGTATTAAAGGACTATGGATACAAAGATATTCAAGTTTATAACTTTAGAGGAGTGGGACAAGTGAGATATTGGGTTAAATCTATATAAAATATTTTTTATTTTCGGCGAGTGGCCATAGTTCATTTGATATAAAATGAGAAGAATTTTCACTTCAGAAAAAGTAATAGCGATTGCCCTATTATCTGTAATTTCAGCACATTTGTTGGTGCTTACAAATATTGTATTTTTCCCATATCCGGAATTATTTGTCTATCCTTACTTAGTTAGTAAAGGGTTATTACCTTACAAACAGATTTTTGATCAACACTTTCCTGGCCTTATGTTTTTTCCCATAAATCTTTTTACTCTTGGTATGAAAAGTTCCCAAGCTTCTTTTGTTCTACACCTCCTAATTGTTGCTGTTAATCATATGCTCCTCTTTGTAGTTGCTCGTAAATATTTTGGCTCGAATATCAAAGCAATATTATCCAACCTAGTTTATTTTCTTTGGCATCCATTTCTTGAAGGATATGTACTGTGGATTGATTCTTTCATGCCAATATTTTTTCTTTCCGCATTCTATTTATTATTAAAAAAAGATTACATCAGATCTCCAGCTTTGGGAATCATTACGGGATTAATCCTAGGTTTGGCCACGGTTTTTAAACAGACCACAGCACCCCTATTTCTTTTTCTTTTTATATATTTTTTGATTAAGAAAATGTATAAGTTTTCACAATATTTTGTTATAGGTTTTATGTTGCCGCTTACACTTATGTTTGTCTATTTCTTTAAGATCGGAGTCGTAAAGGATTTCTTCTATTGGACTGTAACATTTAATGTCACTACTTTTGCTGAGATGGGGAGAAAGTTTCCCTCGCTATTTGATCTAGTTAAAGCCGGTTGGGTTTTCGGGCCAGCCTTTTTATTAGTTTTAATTAACTTTTGGAGAAAAAAAATAGATGAAAAATTTTTGCTTTTAATACTATTCTTCAGTGGAAGTCTGGCATTTATTTATGCCCGCTTTGATTTCGTTCACCTGCAACCGGTTCTTGTCTTTCTTCCGTTATTTATTGTTCAAATAATCACTCTAATCCCGAAAAGAGTTGTTTACATCTCATTGATATTATATTTACTATTTTCTTTATATCTCTTAATACCCTTTTATAGGTGGGCAAGTAACAAAAGGACTTTCTTCTTTGGTGATTACGAAAATAGGATTGCTGAAAAAGTTAGAGAATATGCAAACGGGCGTGATACGGTTTTTGCTTTCGGTACAACCTTCCACCTTTATTTTTTAACAGATACGTTACCACCCGGAAGATTATTTGTGTTTCAATTCCCTTGGTTTATGGTTGAGGCTGAAAAGAAAATTTTACAAGGTATAATTATTGATCCGCCCAAAGTTGTGATTAGAGATAAAAAATCTGAAGTTCAAGGAATGAATTTGGTTGAGTACATGCCAAAAATTAATTTGTATATCGAAAGGTACTATAAAGTAGTTGATAATGTCGAAGGGATAGAAATAATGTTACGAAATTAATACATGAAGGTTGCAATAGATATTTCTTCCATAATTTACGGAACAGGCGTATCGGTCTACACGAGGAATTTGGTAGAAACCTTACATAAGATTGATAAGAGAGACAGCTTTATCTTATTTGGAGGTTCACTACGCAGGAGATACGAGTTAACAACGTTTCTATCCAGTTTTAAGGGTGAAAGAATGCAAAGTAAGGTTTTTCCCATTCCCCCGACTTTAGCAGATTTTATTTGGAATAAACTTCATATTATTAACATCGAAAAATTAATTGGAGGTGTCGACGTATTTCATTCTTCCGATTGGACTCAACCACCATCAAATGCTTTCAACGTAACGACAATCCATGATCTAGTACCACTAAAATATCCAAAACTTTCTCATCCTAGGATAGTTTCGGCTCATTCGGCGAGGATGAAGTGGATAATCAAAGAGGTAGACAGAGTGATTGTGCCCTCAAAAACAACTATGACGGATTCAGTGAAACTTGGAGTAGATGCAGAAAAAATTCGTGTAATTCCAGAAGCAGCAGACCCGATTTTCAAATCCGCAAAAATGGTTGATGTTGAAAGACTAAAAAGAAAGTACAGAATTTCCGGCAAATATCTTTTAAGTGTTGGAATAGGTCCAAGAAAAAACACAGAGAGGCTTATTAGATCATTTGAGAAAATTAAAGCCGAAACTGGTATGAAGCTTGTGATAGTTGGTCATAAATATGTTGATACTGGTCAAGAAAGAGGTGTCATATATTTAGGCCACGTCTCTCAAATAGAAATGCCAATACTATATTCAGGAGCTGAAGCGTTTACGTACCCTTCTTTATATGAAGGATTTGGCCTTCCAATTCTGGAAGCTTTCGCCTGTAAAACACCTATTGTGACATCTGACTTTGGAAGCATGAAGGAAGTTGCAGGAAATGGAGCGGTTTTGGTAGATCCTTATAACGTTGAATCGATAACTGAAGGAATAAGGAAAGCATTGAATATTAAAAATACTTTAATTAAGAAAGGTATTTCACAGATAAAAAAATTTTCTTGGGAAAAAACAGCAAGAGAAACTCTGAAAGTCTACCAAGAATCTGAGAAGTCAAATTAATTTTTTCTTTGCCTGACTTTCTTTTCGGGAAAGAAAGTCAGATTAAAATATGGCATACAATAATCAAGAGATTGAACTAAAACTTTCAATATCGAGAAGCGAATATAAGAGAATAGAGAAAGAACTTTATAAGGTTGCTAAATTTTTGAGATTTTCACATCAGGTTGATGACTATTTCACACCTACGCAAAATAGTTTTCTTGACGAAAAATACCCATTTCAGTGGCTGTCAACCAGAAAACGAGACCAAAAAATATATCTTAATTATAAACATTGGCATCCAGAGGGCAGAAAATATACGACCCATTGCGATGAATATGAGGTAGAAGTTAGTGATGAAAATCAAATCAAAAATATACTTATAGCCTTAAAATTTCAGAAAATTACAACCGTTGAAAAGAAAAGGAGCGTGTTTTTGTATCAAAAGAGCCTAGAAATTGCATTGGACCAGGTGAAAGACCTTGGTTTTTTTGTAGAAGTCGAATCCGTAAAGAATTTTGGGAGTGTAAGGAAAGCAAATAAAGAAATACTTAAATTTACAAAAAGTTTGGGTTTAAGGGGGACTAAGCCTGTTCCTGGAGGTTATGCAGCAGAGTCTTTGAGGAAAAAGCGCTTACTTAAGTAAGCGATCTCCATTAATTGCATTAAACTTCGTTTGCAACTACAATTTGCTTAAGCATCTAGCGTATTTCGTATGATTATTGGTATTGACGGTAACGAAGCGAACATAAAAGATAAAGTTGGGGTTAATCAGTACGCCTGGGAGATACTTTGGGGACTGTATAAGCTAAGCTTGGCCAACCATTCGGTTGGTAAGCTAAGCTTGGCCACGCCGAGACGTGGTAAGCAAAACCTAAGCGCTCTATCGAGAGATAAACTACAGGATGATGAAAACAAAAATATTACGTACTTTATATACCTTAAAAATGCCCCAAATTCGGACTTACCTAAAGAAAAAGCGTTTTGGAAATATAAAATTATACCAGGTGAAAGACTTTGGGTACTCATCAAGTTAATGCCTAGGCTATTATTTAAGGAAAAAGTAGATGTTTTCTTTACACCAGGGCATTATTTACCGCTTTTTAGTAGATCTGACAAAGTACTTACAATACATGACCTTGGTTACCTCGAATTTTCGGGACAATTCAAAAGATACGACTTTTGGCAATTAAAGTACTGGAGTGCTATTTCAATAATTATATCAAAATATATCATTTGTCCTTCGGAAACTACAGCAAAAGATATTGTACGACGGTATCCTTTTGCTGCGCAAAAGGTAAAAGTTATAAATCATGGATATGACAGGACCAAATTTAACTTAAAGGTACACTCAAATTTTGTGCGACAGATCAGAAAAAAATATAGGATTCCCGAAAATTACATACTTTTCTTGTCAACCCTAAAGCCAAGCAAGAATATAGAAGGACTTTTATCGGCCTTCTCCATTATTACTAATAGATTTCCTAATCTAAATTTAGTTATCGCCGGTAAGAAAGGTTGGTTGTACGAAAACATAATAAAAAAAGTGGCTGATCAAAAATTAGAGTCGAAAGTTATTTTTACAGATTATATTTCTGAAAAAGAAAAGCCGGCACTTATAAAAGGAGCTCGTTGTTTTGTTCTTCCATCTTTTTGGGAGGGGTTTGGCATGGATGTTCTTGAAGCAATGGCTTGTGGTGTACCCGTTGTTGTAAGTAAAACCGCGAGTTTACCTGAAATAGTAAAAGATGCAGGGACTTATGTTGATCCGTATAATATAGAAAGTATTGCTGAGGGTTTAAATAAAGTATTATCTTTAAATGGGGTTGAATATAATAAAATGGTTAAAAAAGGCCTTATGCAAGCCCAAAAGTTCTCTTGGGCAAAGTCCACGAGGGAAACTCTTGAGATTTTTGAAAAGGCTGTTAGAAGGTAGAATACTATGATTTATAAAGAAAACTTAAAGATAAGCTCACAAGGAGTTATTTTTACAGACAAATACGGAAAAAAACTGACTTCTACTCAAGCGTCGAAAAAGATTTTAGCAAGGATCTGCAACTGGTATTTGGACCTTAAACTATTCTTAGTACATCTTGTGAGCCTACACATACCATTCTATAGCATAAGAAAGGTAGTTTTCACGATTTCAGGTGTGAAAGTTGGTCATGGGTCTACAATTCATATGGGATGTAAGTTCTTTGAACCGAGAGGTATAACAATTGGGGAAGACTCAAAGATTGGAGAAAATGCATTTTTGGATGGTAGGTCGCAACTTACCGTGGGTAATCATGTTGATATTGCTTCCCAAGTGCTTATATACAACTCAGAGCATAATATTGAGGATCATCAGTTCTCTGCCACAAATGAACCGGTAAAGATAGGTGACTACGTCTTTATTGGACCTAGAGTAATAATATTACCCGGAGTAGAAATAGGCAAAGGTGCTATCGTTGCTGCGGGGGCTGTTGTTACTAAAAATATACCCAATTTTGCAATAGTTGGTGGAGTGCCTGCAAAAATTATCGGTGAACGCGGGTTAAAAGATCTGAATTACAAACTAGGCAGAGCACGCCTTTTTCAGTAGTTATGAAAAACATCGTGAAAATTTTGTATTTTATCTTCTGCACTTTTTTTATTGTCTATCTCTTTATAGCACCACCTACTTTTCCTTCACCGCCCTCCGACGCACTTCAATCAAATGAACCGGGTGATACAGAAACTCCTTTGAGAAGGGCATATTTTACTAACCTTACAAGAGAAGAAGTTTTAGCTCATTACCAAGTTCAACTGGAAAGATCACCATTTTTAAATATTTACTTACCGACTTATCGTTTGAATTACCCACCAGAGGAAGCTCAGATGAAAATTCGTGATCAAACAAGGAGCACTTTTTTAGAAGAATTAGTTCATCCTCTAAGAGAATCACTGTTTGTAAATGGCTTTGAACCTAAACAGGAAAAGGACACTATTTTTATTGAAGGGAGAAAATGGAGACAAAAAATAACTGTACGTTTTATACCAAGCCGCCCGTGGGTAAGAATTTCTGTTGGTCTTGCTATTGCATTTTTAATTCCATTAGTGATGCGAAATTTAAGCTTATCCTTAGTTTCACTAAGAGAGAAAGTTGAGAAAGAATGAAATGGACCTCTCAGTAATAATTGTAAATTTCAATACAAGAAAACTTTTAAAGAATTGTATCGCCTCAATAATAAAAAATACAAGGGGGGTAAGTTACGAGATTATTGTGGTGGACAATGCTTCAACGGATGGGAGTAAGACTGAGATTAAAAATTTCAGCAAAAAAGCCAAGTTATTAAGATTAATCAGCAACAATAAAAATTTAGGCTTTGGTGCAGCAAATAATCAAGGGATGAAAATCGCGAGAGGAAGATATATACTTCTTATTAACTCCGACACAAAACTCTTAGAAAACTCTATAACCAGAATGGTTCAATGGATGGATAACCATTCAAGAGCAGGGGTTGTCAGTTGTACACTTGTTGGGCCTAGATACTCGATACAGCTTAATGGAGGATATTTCCCCAATCTAGCTCGACTTTTTCTTTGGTCGGCCTTTTTGGATGATATTCCAGGAGTTGCTCTTTTCTTTGGCTCTTACCATTTAAGTTCACATATTCCTATTACTAAAATTATTTATAAAAAAATCCACCAGCAAGACTGGGTTTCGGGTGCAGTCTTCTTGTTGAGAAAACGAGTCTTTGATGAAATTGGTGGGTTTGACGAAAACATATTTATGTACGGAGAGGAAGTTGAATATTGTTACAGAATAAAAGATAAGGGTTGGCAGATATGGTATGTTCCTATCTCAAAGATACTCCATGTAGGTACAGCAAGTAGTAAGGGTGAGCTAGTAAAATTCGCAGGCACCTCTGTGGGCAAGGAAAGTGGCCTCATTGGTGAATTTAAAGCCTTGAAATATTTTTATAAGAAACATTATTCAGACTGGAAATATCCGATTTTGATATTATTGCTAAAGTTAGCTTCTATCTCAAGATATTTTATTTTGGGGGTTGTCGCAGGACAGAAGGAGGCGAGGCGTGTCTATGCAAAAGCATTCCAAGTGGCTTGATGGGCTCATTAAATACACAGTAGCCGCAATTTTAATTGCAGTTCCTTTGTATCCAAAATTTCCCTTTTTGAGAATCCCAGGCACTTTTGTTTCCATTAGACTTGAGGATTTTCTGATTGTATTTGCTAGTATAATTTTGGCTTTAATATATATTCCTAAAATAGGTAATTTAATAGAGAAACCTTTATATAAAGCAATTACATCCTTTTTGTTAGTAGGTCTTGTTTCAGTTTTCTCGGGAGTGTTTTTGACACAGACCGTAGTTCCTCATATAGGATTATTACATTGGTTTAGAAGGATAGAATATTTTATCCCGTTATTTTTGGGAATAGAAGCAATTCATAGGGATAGAGAAAATCTCATATTTTATTTTAAGATATTATTAATAGTAGTTTTTTTTGTATTTATATATGGCTTTGGTCAAAAATCTCTTGGATGGCCGATTATCATTACCCAGAATGAGGAGTATTCGAAAGGTGTTGCGCTACGCTGGATAGCGGGAAGTCACATTAATTCGACATTCGCTGGGCATTACGATCTTGCAACGTTTTTAGTATTGATACTACCGATAATAGTTTCTTCCTTTTTTATACTAAATGGGATCTGGATGAAAATAACTTTAGCTACTGTAACTTTCTCTGGCTTATGGTTATTAGTTAATACTGCATCAAGAGTTTCTCTTGTTTCTTATCTTTTTTCAACAATACTAAGTTTGATTTTAATAAAAAAGTATAAAGCTATACCAATAGTTTTAGTTATAAGTCTTATCTTCGTGGGATTTTCTTCAAATTTGTTGGTACGTTACGGTAGAATTATTGAAGTTTTTAAAGGCAGGGTAGGTAATTTTCATCAAATAAATTTGGGGTTAGATGTAAATTCAGCTTATGCACAAGATAATTTTGATATAAAAAGAGATAAGGTAACTCCTACGCCAACCCCGCAGCTAGTTTTTGAAGACAGGTCAACCAACATAAGACTTAACGTGGAATGGCCGAGAGCACTTCGAGCTTTTTTCAAAAACCCCTTACTTGGGACAGGCTATTCCTCCATCACGCTAGCTACAGACAACGACTATCTAAGGCTTTTGGGTGAACTAGGGATTTTAGGAACTCTCGCTTTTATTACGATCTTAGTTAGAATTGGCGTACCTTTGTTGAGAGTCTTTCCTTTGACTAAGTACTTTAAAGATATAGAGCTGATTTTTTTAGCAGGTGTTTCAGGTAGCCTACCAGGAATTCTCACAAATGCGATCTTTATCGACATTTTTGAGGCATCGAAATTTGCCATGATTTTTTGGTTAATTATTGGATTTACCGTGTCTTTGGCAGAAAAACGTTCTAACGAGGATAATATTTAGTTTATGCTAAAAGGTAACTTTAAAGGGTATGTTGTATTATCAATAGCCTTTATATTGGGCTTATTATTGAGACTTTATAAAATAGATAATCCCGTTGCAGATTGGCATTCCTGGAGACAAGCAGATACGTCATCAGTATCAAGAACTTACGTTTCTGAGGGTATTAACCTTTTATACCCTAGATATCACGATATATCTTCAACTCAAACAGGCAAATTTAATCCTGAAGGTTTACGCTTCGTAGAACTTCCATTGTATAATGCTGTCCAGGCAACACTTAGCTTCTCTTTGCCGGCAATATCTCTCGAAGTTTGGGGAAGGCTTGTCTCGATATTTTCAGCATTAATTTCAGGATTAGCCCTTTTTTTTATTGGAAGAAAGTTTTTAGGTTCTACAGGTGGAATACTCGCGGTATTTTTCTATTTAGTCTTACCCTTTAACGTTTATTTTACAAGAGTAATACTACCTGAACCTATGGCAACCATGTTTGCAGTCACTTCGCTTTGGGCATTTATCCTTTTTATAGATTCTAAAAATAACTGGAAATTATACGTCTCAGGAGTATTGCTCGCATTAGGAATTCTAGTTAAGCCGTTCGTGATATTTTACACACTTCCCATGATGTACCTATTGATACAAAAATTCGGGGTTAGAAGTATCTTTAATAAAGCAAAACTACTTATTCCACTACTAATTTTTATGGATATTATTCTTATTCCTTTTATATCCTGGAGAGCGTGGATAAATAACTATCCCGAAGGTATTCCACACTTTTTATGGGCTTTTAATGGTGATGGTATCCGCTTTAGGCCTTCTTTTTGGAGATGGATTTTTGGGGAAAGGATTGGCCACCTTATTCTGGGTGGGTGGGGTTTGGTTCCTCTAGCGTTTGGAATACTTAAAAGAAAGAAAGACTCATATTTCAATATTTTTCTTTTTCTGGGGTGCTTTATTTTTATAGCTACAATTGCTACTGCGAACGTTCGCCATGATTACTATCAAACTTTAATTATTCCCTCGATTGCTTTGTTATTGGCTCAGGGAACTCTTATAATGTGGGAGTCTGAAAGCTTCAACAAGTGGGTTTCTAGAGGGTTACTTTTTTTCTCACTTGGTATAGGTATATTGACCTCAGCTTTACAGGTAAAAGAATTTTATAAAGTTAATCACCCAGAAATAATAATGGCTGGTCTTGCAGTTGACTCACTAACCCCCAAAGACGCATTAGTCGTGGCTCCCTATAATGGCGACTCGGCATTTCTATATCAAACAAAACGTTGGGGATGGCCACACGTTGATAGGTCAATAGCCGAACTTATCGAGAACGGCGCAGACTACTACGTTTCCGTTAACTACGACGCACAAACAAGGGAATTTATGAGCAAATTTGAATCTGTAGTCGAAAATCAATCTTACGTAATTCTTGATCTTCACAAAGCCAAATGAAAATATTGATGCTTGTTCCTTATCTTCCCACAATCACCATGAGTGGTGGCCAAACTCGCTGGTATAACATCATCAGATATCTATCAAAAAAACATGATATTACTCTTTTCTCGTTAATAAAGGACGACTCGGAAAAACGGTTTATTCCAGAACTAGAAAAATACTGCAAAAAAGTATTGGTTTTCACTCGACCTAAAAGACCCTGGACGGTAAGAAATATACTTCTTTCGGTGTTTGGACCATACCCACTTTTGGTTATTAGGAATCGGTCATTAGAGGAAAAGAAAGCTATAAAAGAAGAACTCGAAAGTGAGAAATACGATCTTATTCATGCCGAAACATTTTACGTAATGCCGCATTTGCCAAAAACTAAAGTTCCCGTTATTCAAGTTGAACAAACAATCTGGCATGAAGTGTATAAGCATTACGTGATACACGAGGTACCACTATTTTTACGTCCGTTTTACCTACAAGATGTAATCAAAATAATGCTTTGGGAAAAATATTATTGGAATAAAGCCGATAAGCTTTTTGCTGTTTCGGAAGAAGACCGAAAGGCAATGAAGAAACTTGTTCCAAAAAAGGAAGTTGGAATTATTCCAAATGGAGTTGATACAAGGTTTTATAAAGAGAAGACCTTTGTGAAAAAGACTCCACAAAGAATCCTCTATGGAGTAACAAACTTTGAGTGGCTTCAGAATCAAGAAGCAACCCAAATATTAATAAAAAAAGTTTGGCCGATAATCAAGAAAAGATATCCGAGTTCATGTTTATGGATAGTAGGAAGAAAGATTCCAGAATGGGTTAAAAAAGAGGCTGGTAGACAAAATATTGAAGTCACGGAAAATATACCTGACGCAAGGGAAGCGTACGGTGGTGCAAGTTTAATGGTTGCACCAATAGAAGGTTCGGGCGGTACTCGCCTGAAAATACTGGAAGCCATGGCGGCAGGCCTGCCTGTTGTTTCAACATCAGTTGGAGTTGCAGGTTTGAAATTAAAGGATGGCAAAGACGTGCTTATCGGGAATACTACGGAAGATCTGGCTCGCAAAGCAATTCTACTATTAGGTAATAAAAAACTTGCAGAAAAAATTGGGCAGTCTGGTAAAGAACATGTGTCAAAATATTTTGATTGGGAGTCTATAGTTAAGCTTCATGATCCCATTTATAATGAACTTTTAACTAAGGAATGAAAAAGACCAAGCTCTCAATAGTAATTTTGAGTTACAACACAAAAGACCTGCTTCGTAGCTGTTTACTTTCTTTAGAAAAAGTAAGTGATGAAGTCTCGTTTGAAGTAATAATTTCAGATAACGGTTCGGCTGACGGCTCTACCCAGATGGTGGAAAAAGACTTTCCGTGGGTTAAAAAAATAATACGAAATAAACAAAATATTGGGTTCGCAGCTGGAAATAATAAGGCTAGATATTTTGCTCATGGTGAATATATTTTATTTTTAAATTCGGATACGGTCGTTTATAAAAACACTCTAAAAGAAATGATTTATTATATGGATAAAAACCTAGCAGTTGGTGCTTCTACTTGTAAGCTAGTTCTTCCTAATGGCGAGCCCGACAAAGATGCAAGACGGTCTTTTGTGACCCCTTGGACAGGATTGGTACATCTTTTCTTGAAATTGGATAAGATTTTCCCGAATTCAAGGCTTTTCTCTCAATATTGGTATGGGTACATTTCTCCGGATGCGACACACGAGGTTGATTCTCTACAGGGAGCATTTTTTCTAACCCGAAAAAAGATACTTGATGATGTCGGGTGGTTTGATGAGGATTATTTTTTGGATGCTGAGGATATTGACCTATCCTGGAGAATAAAAGAAAAGCGTTGGAAAATTATGTATTATCCTAAGGTCGAGACACTTCATGTTAAAGGAGCTTCGAAGGGAAAGAACAATGAGACTAAAAAGAAGATTCCTTTTAAAGAAAAAGTAAAGTTTAGATTATCAGGAGTTAATTCGATGGAACTTTTTGTTAAAAAAAGAGTTTGGAATAAATATCCTTTACCTCTAATGTTATTAGTGCTTTTTGGGATAAAGGCTTTAAAAATAATCCGTTTTGTAAAACTTCTTATAACGGAACGATGAAAATATTAATTGACGCAAGAATGTATGGTTTAGAAAATTCAGGTATTGGTAGATATATTATTAATCTAATAGAAAACCTTAAAGAAATTGATCACCAGAATAATTATGTAGTTTTGCTTAAGAAAGACTACTTTGATCAATTGAACTTTCCCAATAATTGGAAGAAGGTACAAGCGGATATTCACTACTACTCTTTCGAAGAGCAAATTCAGCTTCCTAAGTTACTAAATGATGAGAAACCAGACCTTGTTCACTTCCCTCATATTAATGTTCCTATTTTTTACAGAGGTAATTTTGTTGTGACCGCCCATGATATGACTATGCATAGCCAAGGAACAGAGGCAACGACTCTCCCAAGATATAAATATTTGTTCAAGAGGGTCCCATATAAGTTAGTTTTTAGAAACGCGATTATAAATTCGAAAGTAATTCTGACTCCAAGTAGAACCGTTAAGGATGAAATAGTTGAGTACTTCAAGATAGATCCAACCAAAGTAGTTATGACTTACGAGGGTTCAAGTAGAGTGTTAAAAAGTGGCGAAGATAATGTTTTGTCAAACTTTGGATTAAAGACTGGTGAATACTTTTTCTATGTGGGAAACGCCTACCCGCACAAAAATTTAGATTTAGTTATAAACGCGATTAAAGGTATAAATAAGGAAGGTGACTCAAAAGTTATATTCGCAATCGCAGGATCTAAAAACGTATTTATAGAAAGACTGCAGACTTTGATTGATAAAGAAAAGGCACAAGGTTATGTAAAAATATTGGGGTACGTACCGGATGAAAATCTACAAACCTTCTACAAAAATTCAATTGCTTTTGTTTACCCATCACTTTCTGAGGGTTTTGGCCTTCAAGGACTTGAAGCAATGGCTTTCGGGGCTTTAGTTCTTGCATCAGAAATTCCCGTATTTAGGGAAATATATAAAGATAACGTATTATATTTTGACCCAAAATCTGTAGAATCTTTAATTAAAGTCATGAAAACCGTCATGAAAATGTCAATTGAGGAAAAAAAAGCTATTGTTATTAATGCTAAAGCGTTTATAAAAAGATACTCATGGAAAAAAATGGCAAGAGAAACACTTAATGTTTACAAGGGTGTTCTAAATGTATGAATTTGGAAGAAGTATTAGAAGATCTGGAAAGATTATTAAAGAAATGGGGAATAAACAGTTCGCAGTGGATTTTGGTGGCTGGGTACGCATATAAACTTCTAGGCTACGATATACATGTTCGAAAAGGGCATTTTAATATTTTGATTACGAGAGATAAAATTCCTTGGGAAGTTAAAGAAGGAATAGAAATTCACCCACCTCGCGGTACCAATTATAGAGAAGATTTCCGTAAGTTAATAGTGAAGACTGGATATGATTTTGATATCAATCTTTCAACGAATCAGGAATTTGAAAAAAAAGAAGGAAAATTTGAACTGTATACACTTCCTAATGGGACTAAAATCAAGGTTCAAAAGCCAATCGGAGCGATTGAAGAATTGCATAAACTGCTTTCCTTTAGCACAAAAAACGCTCTAGGGATTGAACGGCTTCAAAAAGACACTGTATTTATTGAAGATATGATCCAGGCCCTAACAAAAAGAGGCGAAGAACGAGTTGTTACAAGATTTAAAAATCTTTTACAGGAATATAAGAAATTCCAAAAAGAGACTATTCTTGCAGAACCTATACAAAGGTCGAAGAAATTAAAAGGAATTGTTGCATCCTCAGGCAAGGCAGTTGGTCGCGCAAGAGTCGTTCAAAAGGCGGAAGATTTGAGGGGTCTAAAAGATGGAGACGTACTCGTTACACAAATGACTTCACCTACATTAATAGTTAACATGCCGAACGTTTCGGCTTTGGTTACAGATTGGGGCGGTAAACTTTCCCATGCGGCGATTTTAGCTCGCGAAATGAATATTCCCTGTATAGTAGGAACGCAAACTGCAACCAAAATCTTGAAAAGTGGAGATTTAGTCGAAGTTGATGCGGAGAAGGGAATTGTGAAAAGACTGCGAAAATGAGAAATGTAAGATTAAGATTTCTTAACTCTGAGTGGTATCGCAACCCAGTTTCTCAACTTGAGTGGAGCTTGCGTGTTCCGAGATATGTTTCAGGATTTATATCGATTCTTTTTCAAAAGCTAATTTTAAAATCTGCAATTATTTTTACCTTGCTTTGGATTCTTATCTCAAATTTAACTCTCAATCTACCTGCTCGTATTTCGCTGTCGCTTTTTGTCGCTCTGTTTACATCTTTAATATGGGAGTTTCTTAGCGTTAAAAGATGGTACGGCCTTTATATTCTTCCTAAACATTTGGAAGTTGTTAAGAAAATAAAAGATTTTAGAGTAAAAAGTGAAAGTAAAAATATATATGAATTAGTAAGAGGTACAGAAGCTTTGGTGGACGAGTATACGAAAGGAATAGAAAGGCTGGTTTACATCGGACTTTATACTTGGCTTATAGAAATTATTATTCGAAAACTTTATCCCTTAATTTCATCAGGAAAAAATTATAGAAATCTTTTTATTGGCTTTTTGAATAAGAACACAGAAGCGGATATGAAATTGTGGCAGGCTGCAAATAAAAAGATAGTCATAAAAGAAAAATACTAATAAAGAACTACATTAAGAACTATGGGAGTCGAGTTGATGATGCTGATATATCCCTGCCAACATTGAGGGAAAAACCTGAGGTTATAGAGAATCTTTTAAGGTTGTATTCAAATTTAGAAGAAAGTCCCGAAGCTAAAATGGAGAAAGCAGTAGAAATAAGGAAAATAGAAGAAGAAAAAATTAAGAAGCCCTTTTTGTCCCTAATAAAATTCTCACAACAATATGTAACTCTTCGGGAAGATAGACGATTTTACGAATTCCTTGCAGATTATGATTTGAGACAGATATTAATTTCTCTTGGTGGAAAAATTGGTCTTGAAAAACCTGAGGATATATTTAATTTATCATGGAAGGAGATTAAGATACGTGCAAGATAAGATCATTAAAGGATTAAGAGCGTCGTTGGGTAAAGTTCGTGGAAAAGTTACCGTTGTTAAAGACTTTAAAGATTTTTCTAAATTCCAGAAAGGTGATGTGCTAGTTACCGAGGCTACCAGTCCTACCTACACTCCTCTTATTGCTGTTTCATCTGCGGTAATTACAGACCTTGGAGGGTCACTCAGTCATGCTGCAATTGTATCGAGAGAATATGGAATACCGTGTATAGTCGGTACTCAAGTTGCAACAAAAGTTTTGAAAGACGGCGATTTAGTCGAAGTTGATGCGGTGAAGGGGGTTGTGAGAAAATTGGAGAAATGAGAAAAATTGAGAAATGGAGGCTGTTGAAAGAGGAAGATATTTCACCAAGTCATTGGTTTCCTCTTTTTAAACACAAAGTAAAACTGCCGAATGGGAAAATTGTTGATGGCTATTATATTTCTAAATTAGGAGATGTTTCTATGGTTGTTGCTTTGACTAAAAAGGCGGAAGTGGTTTTTGTTAGACAATATAAACATGGGGCTGGGGAAGTGATTTTAGAGCTCCCGGCCGGAAGAATTAGAAAAGGAAATACTCCTGAGGAGGAAGCCCGGATGGAACTCGAGGAAGAAACAGGATATATCGCGAAAAAAGTCGAACTATTGGGTTTTATGTTTGCAGAACCATCTAAAGATACTCAAAAAACTTATGGTTTTCTGGTTCGAGATGTTGAAATACAAAACGAACAAAATTTAGACGAGACAGAGGATATAGAAGTGGTTTTGATTCCAGCGCGAAAAGTTGATGAAAAAATTAGTGAAGGAGAAATTAAGGCAACAGATACAATTGCAATTCTCAGGCTTGCACAACTTAAAGCTCCTGATATCTTTCAATGAAAACAGCGATTGTATACGACAGAGTAAATAAGTGGGGAGGGGCGGAGAGAGTACTTTTAGCTTTACATGAACTTTTTCCAGAAGCCCCTCTTTATACTTCAGTTTACGACCCAACCAAAGCTCCGTGGGCGAAAGTATTTCCAAAAGTAATTCCCTCCTTTTTGCAAAATATTGCATTTACACACGATAAACATGAATTACTTGCCCCATTAATGCCTATTGCCTTTGAAACATTTGATTTCTCTGGGTATGAGCTTGTTATATCAGTAACTTCAGAAGCAGCAAAGGGAATAATCACTAAACCTCCTACGTTGCACGTTTGCTATTGCCTAACACCAACTCGATATCTCTGGAGTCACTATAAAGAATACTTTAAAGGTGGCACCTTTAAAGATATAACAAGACCGCTTGTTTCCTATCTAAGAGCTTGGGATAAAATTGCCGCTCAAAGACCAGACGAAATGATTGGAATATCAACTGCTGTGCAAGCAAGGATTAAAAAATATTATGGAAGAGAATCTGAATTAATCTATCCACCAGTCGAAATAAAGAAATTCGAAGAACCAAACAGGAAATCGGAAAAGAAAAAATTTAACTACTATCTAATTGTTTCTAGACTAGTGAAATATAAAAAGGTCAACCTGGTTGTAGAGACTTTTAATGAACTGGGTTTGCCGTTGATTGTTGTCGGTACTGGAAGTGAGGAATCTAAACTTAAAAGTAGATCTAATAAAAATATTACGTATAAAGGGCTTGTATCTGAAGAAGAATTAATAAGCCTATACCAAGGAGCGAAAGCTTTTATTTTTCCCCAGGATGAAGATTTTGGAATAACTGCAGTTGAAGCGCAGTCGGCAGGCGTCCCAATAATTGCATATAAATCTGGAGGCGCTTTAGATATTATAGATGATCCTTCGACGAGCTCAGGACGCTTCGCGACAGGAGTATTTTTTGAAAAGCAGACTAAAGAAAGTCTTATAAATGCAATACAGCGGTTTGAAAAAAAGATGTCTTTTGATAAAAGAGATTTAGTAAAAAATGCATCAAGATTTTCGAAAGAAAGATTTAAAGGAGAATTTCTGGACTTGATAAAAAGAAAAGTTTAATATAGTTATACCAATGAAGGTCATAATATTTTGTGGCGGTTTTGGTACAAGGATGTGGCCAACGAGTACGAAATCCTATCCAAAACAATTTAGAACAATAGTTAAAGGCAGATCCTTTTTCCAACACACGTTTGAACGATTTAAAAAAGCATATGAGCCGAAAGACATCCTAGTTTCTACAGAAGCAAGATACAAGCAATTTATTTTAGATCAAGCTCCCGAAATACCTCCTGAAAATATAATCTTGGAACCCGAAAGAAGAGATAACCTTGGAGCCATTGGATTAGTTACCGCAATTGTTGAGAAAAGATTTCCAGGAGAAGTTATGTTTTTTTCTTGGGCCGATCATTTCATTGGGAAAGTTGATGATTTTATTAAAGCAGTAAAAGCAGCTTGCGAATATACAAAAAAAACTGGAATATCCGTATCTCTAAATGAAAAGCCTACCTATCCATCTATCCACAACGGATGGGTTGAATTCGGCGATAAAGTTTCTGAGGAGGAAGGTTTTACTGTCTATAAGATAGTTAGGCATATAGAAAAACCGGATGAAGCGAAAGCTAATGAGTTTTTCAAAGCCGGCAAATATTTAATTCACACTGGTTATGCTTCCTGGAGGTCTGATTTAATGCTTTCTTATTATAAAGATTATGCTCCGAGTGTTTACGAAGGATTAGTTAAAATAATGGATTCTTGGGGGAAAGAAAATTTCGAAGAAGTTCTTAAAAGTGAGTATGCCAAATTTGAAAAGGTTTCTGTGGACATTGGTCTTTTTGAAAAACTGCCTACGGATTTGAGATTGACAATGGCAACGGAAACAGAATGGGAAGACGCTGGAACTTGGGAACTTTTTTATAAGGCAATGATAGAACCGAACCAGGAAAATGTTATTGAAGGAGAGGTCAAGACAATGTTTATAGACTCTTCAGGAAATCTTATTATCGGAGAAGGTGAAAAGATGGTTTCAGTAATTGGCTTAAAAAATGTAGTTGTCATAGATACCCACGGAGCACTACTTGTATGCAATATGGACGATACCGCAAAGGTTAAAGATTTGTTCAAGCGCCTTGAGGAAGAAAATCCAGAGTTTGTCGACTAGTATGATATACTAACCTGCCCTCGTATGATTTCAGGCAAGAGAAATAAGATTTCCTTTTACGATGTTACCAAAAGGACAATTGACTTAATTGGATCGATAATTCTTCTCATCGTTTTTTCTCCGATAATTATTATTTCCGCTTTACTTATTAAAATTACATCTCCCGGGCCGGTTATGGTGGAAAAAACAAATGAACATATGAAAAGACTTGGGAGGGGCGGTAAAGTTTTTAGATTATTCAAATTCAGATCAATGATGGTGGAAGCGGATAAACTTGAAAAAACAGACCCTCGTTTTAAACAAGTTTACATAGAAAAAAGAACAGCAGGTTACTATAAACCCAAAAACGACCCCCGTATATCAAAAGTCGGAAAATTTCTGAGAAAACATTCAATAGATGAGATTCCTCAGCTAATCAACGTTTTAAAAGGCGAGATGAGCATAGTTGGTCCAAGGCCGTATCTACCGGAGGAATTGGTAGAGCAGCAAAAGATATTCCCAGGAACTGAAAAATACATAAAAGAAGTTTTGACTGTAAGACCCGGTATAACCGGATTTTGGCAAATTACAGGAAGAAGTGATATTAAGTTCGACAAACGGATAGAAATGGATGCCTATTATGCTAGAAAAAAGTCACTTCTTTTTGACGTTTTAATTATTTTGAAAACTCCTTGGGCGATGATTTCGGGAAAAGGTGCTGTCTGACCTTCTTCTTAAAAATAATTTTTTTGGTAAACCTAAAACTTAGTGTATTATTATTTACATGGAACCAGAGATTCCAAGGTTAGACCAAAACAAAAATTTAGAAACTAAAGAAGAATCGATTCTTATACCGAGGATTAAAGTTGTTACTGAAGAAATACGTACGAATCCCGCTTCGAGTCAAGTTAAACCCACGAAAGGAAACTTTAAAAAATATAAAAAGTTAGTGTTGATTGCAATTTCCTTAGTTCTTCTTTTTTCTCTAATACTGGGAGTTCTTGGATATAGACTGTACACGAAGGTCAAAGCTGCGCGTAATTCTGTTATCAGTTTAATAGCTGTCACGAAAGAACAGGATTTGGAAAAAATTAAGAAAGAACTTGAAAATACTCGAGTTTCCTTGACTTCCGTTGAAGGCGCTTATAAAGCATTTTTGTGGATTAAATACCTACCATTTGTTGGAGTATACGTTTCGGATGGAGAACATGCCCTTATTGCAGGTGGTTTTGGTATTGAGTCCGCACAAATAGTGATTTCGGCAATTGAACCTTATGCAGATATCATTGGTTTTAATGGAAACGGTAATGAAGCAACAAGCGGTGAGGAAACGACCCAAGATAGGATTGATTTTATTGTTAAGTCAATTCCCGACTTAATTCCTAAAACAGATCTTCTTTTGGAAAAAGTTGGGCTTTTAAGGAAAGAAGTCGACCAGATTGACCCAAATCGTTATCCAGAAACTTTTATGGGTAATACTGTTCGTGAGAAATTGCGCAGTGGAATAGCACTCGTGGATACAAGCTCGCAATTTATCGAAAATGGAAAGCCTTTACTTGAATCAGCCCCGTACCTATTAGGGGTAGATAGCGAGAGACGATACTTAATCCTTTTTCAAAACGACAAAGAGCTTAGGCCGACAGGAGGTTTCATCACAGCTTATTCCGAGGCTTTAGTTAATAAAGGGAGATTTGAACCGGTTTCATCAAGTGATATATATAGTTTGGATGATAGTTATACTCCGAAAGTGCAAGCGCCCGAACCAATAATAAAATATTTAAAGGGTCCTTACCTAATTTCTAAAAAGGTTAGGCTTCGTGATATGAATTGGTCGCCTGATTTTAGCGAGTCGATGAACATATTTAATAAGGAAATAAAGACAGTAGGCATACGAAACATCGACGGGATAATTGCAGTGGACACTCAAGTTTTGGTAAATATTTTAGATGTAATTGGTCCAATTCAGGTTCCTGGCTTCGGGGAATTTTCGACGAAAGTTACTCCAGAATGTGATTGCCCGCAAGTTATTTACGAGCTTGAAAGTTTTGCAGATATAGAAGGACCAGTTGTTTGGAGTCAGGATGAGCCAGGAAAAATTATTTTTGCGCCACCTAATTACGATAATAGAAAGAAGATCATAGGTCCCCTGATGAATTCAATCTTAGCAAATGCATTAGGCCAACCGAAAGATAAGCTTCCAGCTCTTTTTGAAGCTGGTATAAAGTCACTCATTGAAAAGCATGTACTTTTTTTTGTGATTGATGAAAAGGCACAAGCTGCTGTAGAAAAATTTGGAATTGCAGGAACTCTCAACGAATACGAAGGAGACTACCTTCATATTAACGACGCAAATTTAGGAGGTAGAAAATCAAACTTGTATGTGACTCAAGAAGTAAATCAAGAAGTAGAAATTGCAAAAGACCGCTCCGTTACAAAAACAGTTACAATTACTTACAAAAATCCGCAAAAACATGACGGATGGTTAAATTCGGTTCTTCCAAATTGGGTAAGAATTTATGTTCCCAAAGGATCGGAAATTTTGGAATTTGAGGGAGTTGAGGATAAGGAGGAACCATATGAAGAATTTGGAAAAACTGTCTTCGCGGGATTTTTCAGTCTTCGGCCCGAGGGAATAAGTAAAGTAACCTTAAAGTATAAACTACCTTTTAAAGCAGATGGTGAATATCGACTTTATTTACAAAAACAGCCGGGTACAGATAAGCCTTTATATTCAATTCAAGTGGGTAAGCTTAAAGATGAATTTTTCCTTCTCAAAGATACGGAATTAAAATTCAGGACTCCCTGATAATCTAAATGAAGAGAATGAGCTATTCTTCAGAAGGAATTGTGCTCGCGAGGAGAAATTACTCCGAGGCAGATAGGATTCTCGTAATATTCACAAAAAACTTTGGGAAACTTTCCTTTCTGGCAAAAGGCGTCAGAAAACCCAAAAGCCGAAAACGAGGCCATATCGAAGTTTTTAGTCATATCAGATTTTCTGCATCACAAGGCAAAGGATTAGATCTGATTACCGAAACGGAAACTATAAGTTCTTATAAAGTAATTCGTTCAAGTCTAAAAAAAGTATCAGTTGCCTATTTTTTAATGGAAGTTGTTGGGCGATTATCCCAGGAAGAAGAAAAAAACCAGGAATTCTACGAACTTATTTTGAAAAATTTAGAACTTCTTTGTGATACAAACAGTTTAAAAAGCTTGCGAAAAGAATTTATTTATAAATCATTGGTACTTCTCGGTTTTTGGCCGAAACAAAGGATGATGGGTGATGCTGACCAAGCACTAGAGGAGGTCTTGGAAAGAAAACTTTCAACAATAAGAGTTGGGAGGAAACTTTTAACATAGGATTACAGGTATTTGCCCCTTTGAACCTAAGGTCGTCATGTTAGAATTGTTTTTGATATGATAACCACATTTATTTGTCCGCATTGCAAAAAAGAAGTGGAAATTTCTCAGGCTCTAAGACATCAAGTCGAGGAAGACTTAAGGAAAAATTTAGAAGACAGTATAAAAAAGGAATTGGAGGAAAAAACAGCAACAGAAGTTAAGGATTTAAAACGTCAACTTATTGAGAAAGACGAAAAAGTCAATGAGTTGCGCGAACAAGAGCTTAAACTTCGGGAAGAAAGAAGGAAGCTTGAAGAGAAGGAAAAAGATTTGAAACTTGATCTTCAAAGGCAGCTTGATAGCGAGCGCCAAAAAATTCAGGAGTCAGTATTAAAAAACGCACAAGATGAGCACCGTCTAAAAGATTTGGAAAAAGATAAAAAACTTCAGGAAGCCTTGGAAAAAGTAAGAGAATTACAGACACAAATGCAGCAAGGTTCTCAACAAACTCAGGGCGAAGTACTGGAACTTGATATCGAAGAAAAACTTACAAGCACATTTGTTTACGACGAAATAATTCCAATCGGAAAGGGAGTGCAGGGAGCTGATATTATTCAAAAGGTAAAGAATCAATCTGGTAAATTAGCTGGGATAATTCTTTGGGAGACAAAAAGGGCGAAATGGTCGCCCTCTTGGACGCCAAAACTTAAAGAAGACGGAAGGAAAAATGATGCGACAATGGTAGTACTGGTTAGCGAAAACTTACCTAAAGATATCGAATTTTTTAAAGTGGTTGATGGCGTTTTAATTACTTCAATTACTTATGCAATACCCTTAGCAAACATATTAAGAAGAAATCTTATGTTTATTGCGGCGGCAAAAAGTGGATCAGAACATAAAGATGAAAAACTTGAGATGCTTTATGAATATATCCAAAGCGATGCTTTTAGGCACAGGTTTGAAGCTTTTGCAGACGGGGTAAAAGCGATGGAAGAAGACTTGTTGACAGAACGTAGGTCGATGGAGAGGATTTGGAAGAAAAGAGAAACACAACTTAAGAGGATGCAATTAAATACATCGAGAATGTTTGGTGAGCTTCAAGGCGTAATGGAAAACAAACTCCCAGATATAAAGACGCTTAAATTGGATAGTGGAGATTAGAATAATGAAAAATCCAAAATTGGGGGCGATTTCTTTATTCATAGCAGCGTCTTTTTATGGACTTTATGGAATACTTTCCAGACTTATTAGCTCCTCTTTTGGAAACTTCAGTCAAAACTGGACAAGAAATTTGATTGTATTAGTAATCATTTTATTCGTCATTGCTTTTCGAAAAATAAAAATTCTTTCCATTAGAAAGAAGGATGTTAAGTGGATCGTTATATGGTTTCTAACAGGATCTTGGATTACGGTTCTTACGTTTATCGGTTTTAACAACCTTCAGATTGGAATGACATATCTTGTTCTTTATTCTTCGATGATTCTTTCAGGTTTCATCTCGGGCAAAGTATTTTTTGGTGAAAAATTAAATCATATGAAGTATGTCTCTTTAGCCCTTTCTTTTGTTGGTTTATTTATAATCTACAAATTTAGTATTAGTTCTGAACAAATCATATTTGTAGCTCTTGTTTTGATTTCAGGTTTTATGACAGGAGTTTGGAATACTATATCGAAAAAGTTTTCGGATAATTATAGTAATAATCAGTTAGTTATGATGGATGCGGCAAATAGTGTTGTCGCAGCCTTTTTGGGATCTATGTTATTTAGAGAAGCTTTTCCATTGAATGTCTCTGCCGTTAAATGGTTCTGGGTGTTTATTTACGCAGTTGTTCAAACTATTAATGTTGGTTTGATTGTATATGGTTTTAAAAACCTTGAGGCACAAATTGGAAGTATTATACTGCCGGTTGAAATTATATTTGCCACTCTATTTTCATTTTTAATTTTTGGAGAATATCCACAGTTTACGACGATTCTTGGAGGGCTATTAATCTTCTCTGGTGCAATTTTACCCAATATCAGTCAATACAAATTGGTGAGAAAAGGCACCTAAGGCGATATTTATTAATCTTATTGGATTCTTTAAAGACATGATATAAAATTCAAACATGGATTTGATGGAAAAAATTACGTCTTTAGCTAAACGCAGAGGATTCATTTACCCGGGTAGTGAAATTTATGGTGGATTAACCGGATTTTGGGATTACGGACCATTAGGGGTTGAATTGAAAAATAATATCAAAAGGCAATGGTGGAAAGATATGGTTTACGACCGGGATGACGTTGTGGGATTAGACGCCGCAATAATCATGAACCCGGAAGTTTGGGTTGCCTCTGGTCACACTGAGGGATTTTCCGACCCACTGGTTGAATGTAAAGTATGTCACAAGCGTATTAAAGCAGACGATGAAGAGTTGGTTAAGACTCACGAAAAAGAACACGGGGACAAATCATCTTGGACAGAACCTAAAATGTTTAATTTACTTACCGAAGTTTATTTGGGCATTACGGAGCCTAAACAAAAAGCCTATCTTCGAGGGGAAATTACTCAGGGAGTTTTTGTTAACTTTCAAAATGTTGTTGATTCGACAAGAATAAAGGTTCCTTTTGGTATTGCACAAGTTGGGAAGGCATTCAGAAATGAGATAACTCCAGGAAATTTTACTTTCAGAAGCCGTGAATTTGAGCAAATGGAATTAGAGTTTTTTGTAAAACCTGATGAGACAGAATCTAAAAAGACTTTTGAATACTGGAAAGAAGAAAGACTAAATTGGTATAAAAGACTCGGAATTAAGGCCGAGAATTTACGATTTCAAGACCACGATAAAGACAATCTTGTTCACTATGCGCGTTACGCAACGGATGTCCAATATAATGCGCCTTTCGGTTGGAGTGAACTTGAAGGAATTCATCACAGGGGTGATTGGGATTTGGGAAGGCATAAACTTACACATAACGATCCCGATACTAACGAAGAATATACTCCCTGGGTTATTGAAACCTCAGGTGGTGTTGATAGGGCAACACTATTTTTTCTGATTGATGCTTATACGGAGGATTCTTCGAAGAGCTCAGAACCTCGGGTTTATTTGAAATTAAACCCTCGGCTTGCACCCTTTAAAGCTGCTGTTTTTCCGCTTCTTGCCAATAAAGAAGATTTAACGAAAAAGGCAAAAGAAGTTTACCAAACTTTATCTAAAAATTATTATATTGCATGGGATGCAAGGGGTAATATTGGGAAAAGATATTTTGCACAGGATGAGATTGGGACGCCTTATTGTATTACTATCGATTTTCAGACACTTGAAGATGAAACTGTTACAGTTAGGGACAGAGATACCACAAAGCAAGAGAGAGTGGTTGTTGACAAACTTCAAAAGTATTTAGAGAATAAGTTATCCTTATGAAAAAATTTCTGCCGCTAATCTTACTTCTAGTTGGTGTTGTCGTGGTTGTTGTGGTCTTTTTTGTTGTGAAGGGAAAAAAAGATGCGGTAGAACCCGAAGACGAGGAAACAGCACTACTAAACGTTGTTCTAGCCGATCGTCCGGTAGTATCTCTTACACCCTCTGAAGATGGGCATTACCTTAACTTAAAAGTGGAGAAAATTGTTATTAACGCAGAAAGCGTAGATTATGAACTTTTGTATAAAAACACTGAAGGCACAACATTGGGAGTTCCAGGCATGCAGAATTTGGATGGAATTGATAGTTTTGAAGCAGAACTACTCTTGGGAAGCGAATCTTCCGGGAAATTTAGATACGATGAGGGAGTAGAAGAAGGGAGTATGACACTTAGATTCAGGAATTCTGAAGGTAAGCTTCTGGCAAAGTTTGAGAGTGAGTTTAGATTATTTAGTGAAACATCGGAGTTAAGCTCGTCAGATGGCAAGTTTAAAATGGTATTGAGTAACGATACTAAGGATTTCTATGTTGTAATGCACAGCGTTGGAGTTCCTGACGATTTCCCGAACTCGCACGATGATATCCTCGTCGGTCCATACGGAGTATTTGCGTCTGATTTGGTCGATAATGTTGAATCTTTTGAAGTTACAGAAGGTAGTACTTTTGGGTTTTTTAACGATAAATGGACAAACGAGCTTCCGAGTAATTTTGACTCGGGGATCTTCTTAGGAACAAAAAGCCCGATTTCTTAATATTTTTTTTACTCCTTGTAACTCTATTCTCAAATACTTCTTATACAGTTATAATTTCTTTGCTTAGTGGTGAGTTCGGGTTAATTTAGTGTTGACAAGCCCGTGAAAATGTATAAAAATGGTTTAAAGTGGTGAATTAAGTATCAAACTAATATTTACCACTACCTACTGCCCAAAATATTAAATAAATGTTAATAGGGCAGTATACGAGTAAATTAACAGATAAAAAAAGAATCGCCGTACCTAAAAAGTTCCGAGAAGAATTGGGAACGGAAATAATAATTGCCAGATGGTATGAAAATTGTCTGATTTTGGTAACGAAGCCAAATTGGCAAAAGCTTATAGGTAGGCTAATTGGTGAAACAAAAATTATTATTTCGCCCGTAAGAGACATTGATAGATTCATTTTAGGTTCGGCATTTGAAATAGTTCTTGATCGTCAGGGAAGATTTGTACTTCCTGACATTTTAGTTAGTTACGCAGAAATTACTGACGAAGTTACTTTTCTTGGCCTTGGAGACAGAGTTGAACTATGGTCCCAGGGAAAGTGGCAAGAGCTGGAAAAAGTTGCCGAAAAAAAAGCATCAATTGCGATAGAGTCTTTAGCAAAGAAGAATTAGATAGGACTGAATGCAAAATTTAAATAGTATTGGAGAGAATCATGTGCCAGTACTACTAAAGGAGACTCTTGAAGCTCTTAAAGTTGATGAAATTGCACATTCAAAAGAAGCCCTGCAGGGAGCGCCTGAGCGCAGCTCTGGCAGGCGAGGCAGATTTATAGACGCAACTCTTGGAATGGGTGGTCATACAGAAGCAATTGTTAAATTAGGAGGTCGAGTTCTTGGAATAGAGCAAGACCCTCGCTCACTTGAGGTCGCTAAGACGAGATTGGAAGAAGCCCTCCTTCGCTCTAAAAAGAGCTTCGGAGGATCGGAGACCTGCCCTCCCCCGTTAGATAAGCATAAAAATGCTGCTATCTCACGGGGGTCCTACACTCTCGTTCATGGCAACTTCAAGGATATGGGAAAAATTGCAAAAGATTATAGCTTTCAAGATGTGGATGGAATTTTATTTGACCTTGGTATTTCAAGCTTTCAACTTGAAAAAGAAAGAGGATTCTCATACCAAGACCCAGAAGCCTTACTCGATATGAGAGCTGACGAAACAAGTCAAGAAGTGAGAGCAGCAGATCTTTTAAACGCATTAAACGAAGGCCAATTAAGGGAAATGTTTTCAGAAGTGATGCCTTTTTACGAATCAAAAATTCTTTCAGAAAGAATAATTGAGGCGCGAAAAACAAAAAAAATAAATTCCGTAGGTGATCTTCTTAGTATTTTAGGAAGCTTACCTGGTTCTAAAAAAAGTTTGAATCCGGCAACCTTGCCATTCTTGGCATTAAGGGTAAAAGTTAATAGTGAGCTTGAAAACTTGAGGGAAGGATTGCCACAATCATTTAGGCTATTAGGAAAGAAAGGTCGATTGGTAGTTATAAGTTTTCACTCGCGAGAAGATGTAATTGTTAAGAAATTTTTTAAAGAAAAGGAAAACGAGGGATTAGCAGAAATCTTAACTAAAAAACCAATAATTCCTAGCAGTGATGAATCAGAAAGAAATCCTCGATCAAAAAGTGCAAAAATGAGAGTTTTGGAAAAAAAATGAAATACGCACGCAAAGTTACTCAAACAAAAAAAAGATTTAGACTAAGTAAGAAAACACTTCTCTGGGCGATTGTTGGTTTATTTATTGCAGTTCAAGTTTTTTTTACAATACAGACGGCTGCAACTGGAGCAAAAATTGCCAACTTCGAGCGTAAAGTTACTGAACTTGTGAATACGAATAAAAATTTGGAGAGTAAACTTGTGGAAGCGACATCGCTTTCTAAACTTGAAGAAAAGGCGTTTGATCTTGGGTTTGTAAAAAACACCGAAACGGTATACCTTAAGGCCGGTGTAACTTTTGCTAAACTACCGTGATACATGAATGTCCGCGTCAAACTTGTAACTTTCTTTTTCATTCTTTCATATCTTGCACTTATTGGTAGACTTTTTTATTGGCAAATTGTCAAAGGAAAGGTTCTAGCAGCTCAGGCTCAAAACCAATACCAATCGGAATTTACTATTAACGCTCCACGTGGTGATATTTTAGCCTCTGATGGGACGTGGTTCACCGCAAGTGGCGAGAGCTGGCTTACTTATGCATCACTACCTGACTTAGTTGGTCGCCCGAATACAATTGCAGAGAAGCTTGCACCACTTTTTGTTGAGGATCCAGAAGATCATGAGCTGCTTTTTCTTGAGATAGATAGAATTAATAGTCTTTTATCAAGGGACGGGGTTGTATGGGTGCCTCTTAAACGAAGGGTTAATAGTGAAACCAAACAAGAGATCGAAGAGTTAGAAATAAAAGGAATTGGTTTTGAAAAGGAGGAGCAACGTATTTATCCCGAAGCCTCCGCCGCCGCTCAACTTCTTGGGTTTGTTGGTAAAGATTCAGAAGGTAACGATAAAGGATATTTTGGGATTGAAGGATTCTACGACGTTGTTTTATCAGGGAAAGAAGGTTTCAAAATGAGAGAGAAGGACGCGTCCGGAGCACCGATTCTCATAGGTGCAACCCGTGAGGTTTCTGCAGTTGAAGGAGTTAATTTAGTAACACATGTTGATAAGTACGTTCAACTAACTCTTGATAGGAAGCTTAAATTGGGAATAGAAAAATACGGTGCATCAGGAGGTGTTGCCATTGTTATGAATCCCAAGAATGGGGCAGTTTTAGGCATGAGCTCATACCCAACGTATGATCCGAATTCGTATTGGAAATTTGGTGACGAATTATTCAACAATCCTGTCATATCGTCTTCGTTTGAGCCCGGATCTATTTTTAAGGTGATTGTAATGGCTTCGGCATTGGATGCTGGGGTGGTTGAACCAGATACGACATGCGATATGTGTAATGGTCCAACGAAAGTTGATAAGTACTTTATTGAAACCTGGAATCAAGTTTATTATCCCGATTCCACGATGAAGGATGTAATAATTCATTCCGATAACGTGGGAATGGTGTTTGTCGGCAATAAACTTGGAAGTGATAAGTTATACGGTTATTTGCAATCTTTTGGTTTTGGTGCTCCAACTGGAATTGATTTGCAAGGAGAGGCTAATCCACAATTACGCTCGAAAGGTAGCTGGAGTCAGGTTGACCTGGCAACGGCAAGTTTCGGTCAAGGTGTTGCCGTTACTCCAATTCAAATGATTACAAGTGTAGCAACAATTGCAAATATGGGTATAAAAGTTTTACCCCAAGTAGTTGATAAATTTGCAGGAGAAGGGTGGCAAGAGGACATTTCGCCTGTTACCGGAGATAGGGTGATTTCTGAAAAAGCTTCTGCACAAATTACCGCCATGATGGCTGAAGCAGCAAAAAGTGGAGAAGCGAAATGGACTTACGCAAGAGGGTTTAAAGTTGCAGGTAAAACAGGAACTGCCCAAATTCCGATTGAGGGACATTACGACGAGGAAAAGACACTAGCAAGCTTTGTTGGTTTCGCGCCATATGATGATCCATCTTTTGTTATGCTAGTTACCCTAAGAGAACCTACGAGTTCTCCATGGGCATCAGAAACCGCTGCACCCTTATGGTACGACATTGCAAAAGACTTTTTTATTTATTACGGAATCCAGCCCGAAAATTAGCACTTTCATGATAAAATTAGTTGCCTAAGCAATGAATATAAAAGTTAAAGGGGAACAGACGCTTTCTGGAGAAATTTATCCTTCAGGGAGTAAAAACTCTGCTGTCCATTTGATTCCTACCTCTCTTCTTTTTACCGAGCCAGTTACTTTTGAAAATATCCCTAATATTACAGATGTATCTCGTTTAGTTGCAATTTTAGAGAAATTGGGTAGTAAAGTTGATTGGAATCAAAACGAACATATTCTTAAAATTGACAATTCAAAAATAACATTTGACCAACTAACAGAAGAGGATTTGGGTAATATGAAGGGTACATCTTTATTGTGGGGTGCGCTTTTAGCTAGATTTGGAAAAGTTGACTTCAGGGATTTGCCCGGAGGTTGTACACTCGGGCTTAGGCCTTTTGAACCGGCATATCAGGCTTTCAGAAATCTAGGTGTTTATATTAAGGAAACTGAAAAAGGAGTTGTTATGGATATTGGCAGTGCACAGTCAAAAGAAATTTGGCTAACGGAAATGAGTCCGACTGTAACGACAAATGTAGTTATGCTAGCATCAAAACTTAAGGGAACAACAAAAATAATTGGAGCCGCATCTGAACCGCAAGTTCAAGATGTATGTAATTTTTTATCCTATGCTGGGGTAAATATCCGAGGAATTGGTTCTTCAATTCTAGAAATCGAGGGGGTGGGTAAATTTAGCAGCACTTCCCATAAACTTTTCAGTGATCATTACGAAATAACTACGTTTTTGGCACTAGGAGCTGTAACAGGGGGGGAAATTAGAGTTCATAACGCACAACCTGAACTTTTTCCAATGATCAATTATGAATTTTCCAAATTCAATCTGAAAATTGAGTATGATGGTGATACTGCAATCCTGACAGACGATCAAAAAATTAAATTGACTGGGGATTTTGCAAAAAAGACAAATATTGTTAGAGCTCAACCTTGGCCAGCTCTTCCGGTAGATTTGATACCTATGTTTATTCCTCTTGCTCTTGCGGCGCCTTCTGGATATATGATGTTTCATAATTGGATGTATGAAACTGGGCTTTATTGGACAGGAGAATTGACTAAGTTAGGCGCAGAAATAATAATGGCCGATCCGCACAGAGTTATCGTTTTTGGTGGCCGCAAACTAAGAGGGGCAACAATTGAGGCCCCATACATTATTCGAGCGGTTGTTGCCATGGTAATGTGTGCCATGATTGCTGAAGGAGAATCATTAATCCTAAATGCCGATACGCTTTACCGAGGTCATCCTAATTTTTCAGAAAACTTAAGGAAATTAGGTGCAAAAATCGAAGAGGTCTCCTAAAAATCTGAATTTTATGAAACTAAGTTTACTTCTGGAAAGCACTTCCTCGTACAAAATCTACGGAAATAAAAATACTGAAGTTACTTCAATAACAGATGACTCAAGGAAAGCTCAGAAAAATGGATTATTCGTTGCTATAAAAGGACTAACTGTTGACGGACATAAATTTATTCCACAAGTAATAGAAAAAGGTATCTCAGTAATTGTTGGTGAGAAAAGTAGAGAGTCTCTTAAAGTTCCAAGAAAAATAACTTATGTTCGCGTTGAAGATTCGAGAAATGCACTCGGTTTCTTGGCTTCAGCGTTTTTTGGTTACCCTTCTCGGAATTTAAAAGTAATTGGAGTTACCGGAACTGACGGAAAAACGACTACCGTCAGTCTTATATATCATTTACTTAAAAGAAGCGGCAAGAAAGTAGGTCTTATCAGTACAGTTAGCGCAAAAATAGGAAAAAAAGAAATTGATACTGGATTACATGTAACAAACCCTGACCCAGTAAGTTTACATTCTCTTCTTAATGATATGGTTAAAGAAAAGTGCGAACTGGCAGTTGTTGAAGTTACTTCGCATGGACTGGATCAAGGAAGAGTAACAGGCGTGGAATTCGATAGCGCTGTACTTACAAATATTACTCACGAGCATCTTGATTATCACAAGACATTTGAGGCTTACCAAGATGCTAAGGCAAAGCTTTTTACCCTAGCCAAAACTTTTGCAGTGTTAAATAAAGATGATACCTCGTTTGAATATTTAGCCTCAAAAATCCCTCAGAATGTCAAGCTTACTACTTACGGGTTAAATTCCAGACAGGTTGATCTTTACGGTCAGAATATTCATGAAGCCGACTCTAAAACACTATTTGAAGTGGTGTATGAAGTCAATGCTTACAGTTTTGAGTCCCAACTTTTGGGTAACTATAACGTCTCAAATATTTTAGCTGCCCTAACTTGTTGCAAAGAGTATGGGGTTGATATTGAAAAAGCAAAAAAAGCCGTATTAACTTTTGAAGCGCCGATCGGGCGTATGGAAAAAATAAAAGAGGCTAAAAATTTTGATGTTTATGTTGATTTTGCTCATACTCCAAATTCTTTAGAGAGCGTTTTAAGTGTTTTCAGAAATAAATTAGAAACCGAAAAACTTGGAAAACTTATTGTCATATTTGGATGTGCTGGAGAGCGCGATGTTGAAAAACGTCCAATGATGGGAGAAATTGCAACCCGCCTTGCTGATATTTCAATTTTTACAGCCGAAGATCCGAGAAGCGAAGATATCAATAAGATAATTAATGAAATGGAAAAGGGTGCTAAAAAGTCACAAGCAAAAGAAATTAGCGTCAAGCGTTACCATGATTCGAATCATGGTAACAGAAGTCACATATTTTTTCGAATTCCTGAAAGAGGAGAAGCAATTTCTTTTGCCATCCAAAAGTTAGCAAAAAAGGGTGACATAGTTGTAATCTGTGGAAAAGGTCACGAGCAAAGTATGGCCTACAATGGAGTAGAATATTTTTGGTCCGACCACGAGGCGGTAAAAATAGCCTTAAAAGGCGGTGTGAAGGAAATTAAAAGGCCTGGCCCTTAAAGGTGCCACCTTGTAGGTGGTATATAGTAATTTAGCTATGGTTAAAAAACTACACGTTCACTTCATGGGAATAGGGGGAAGCGCTTTATCAGGTGTTGCTTTGATGGCAAAAAAAGCGGGATTTAAGGTAAGTGGCTGCAATTTAGAGGAAGATACAGCCTACATTGGAAAAGTTAAAAAAAGTGGAATAGAGGTTTTTAAGGGACATGACGCAAAGCACCTCAAAGGTGTCGATATTTTGGCAGTAAGCCCTGCAGTTGTTTACTTAAACGAAAACCATCCTGAATACACTAAAGCTAAAAAGTTAGGTATTTTGAGGATATGGGATAAGTTTGTGGGCGAGTATTTATTGAAAGATAAGGAGTCGATTTGCATAACTGGGACACATGGGAAATCTACTACAACGAGTATGGCAGCACTACTTTTTGAAAATGCCGGACTAGATCCCAGCGCGATAATAGGTGCAAAAGTTAGGAAATGGGATAATAACTATAGAGTTGGGAAGAGTAAGTATTTCATAATCGAAGCCGATGATTTTTATGATAAATTTTTAAGTTACAAACCTTCAACGATAATTGTTAATAACATAGAATTCGATCACCCAGACTTTTTTCGATCAGAAGAACACATGATCGAATCCTATTATAAATTTGTAAGACTACTGCAAGGAACGAAGAATTTGATTTTGAATCAGGATTCAGTGGGAATTAAATGGCTTTTCAATATTTTAGAGAAGGACTTTCTTAATTCAATTAATTTATATGGTTACACTTTTTCTGATAGTCCAACTTTAAAAATTGATAAAAGCGCAAGAATAGAAGTTATAAAAAAGACTGAAGATGGAACTAAATTCAAAGTCAAATCCGATGAACTGGACTTAAATAATGTATATTATTTAAGTATTCCCGGTGAATACAACATTGCTAATGCAACGGGGGTCATCATTCTCTCAAAATTATATGGTATAAAAAACTCTGATATCCAAAAGACGCTACTTAGCTTTAAAGGAGTTGGAAGGAGGTTGGAATTGATAGGAGAGAAAAAGGGAATAAAAGTTTATGATGACTACGCCCACCACCCGACAGCAATAAAGGTTACGCTTGATGCTTTAAGGCAGAAATATCCAAAAGAAAGAATTTGGGCAGTAGTCGAGCCACACTCTTATTCAAGGACATATGCACTTCTTAAAGATTACAAAGGTGTTTTTGATGAAGCACATAAGGTAATTATTGGTCCAATATTCAAAGCCCGAGACAAAAAAACTTTTGGAGTGACAGGAATTTCGATTGTGAATGAGTCAGAACATAAAGATGCTGTTTATAAAAAAGATTTGAGGGATATTATTAGTGTGCTCTCTAAAGAATCAGGTCGTGGAGATATTATTTTAGTGATGGGTGCGGGAAAAAGTTACATTTGGGCGAGAGAAATTTTAAATAATTTGTAAAATGGCCAAATTATTAATCAAAAAAAATATTCCCCTTAAAGACTTGACCACATTCCGTGTTGGCGGTTACGCGAGTTATTTTGTACAGGTCCATAATAAAAAAGAACTTTTAGAAGTAGTTGATTTTGCAAAATCTCAGAATCTTCCTATTTTTGTCCTTGGAGGCGGAAGCGATATCTTAGTTAGCGACGAGGGTTTTTCCGGATTAGTGATTAAATATTCAAATGCTAAATTATCTTTTTTAGAAAAGGGAGAGCGAGTTTTTGTAACCGCCGAAGCTGGTATGATTTGGGATAATTTAGTAAAAGAATGTGTTTCAAGAAACCTTCAGGGAGTTGAGTGTCTATCGGGTATTCCCGGATCGGTTGGAGCGGCACCAATACAAAACATTGGTGCGTATGGTCAGGAGCTTAAAGATTCCTTTTTAGAACTTAATGCCTTCGATTTTTTCGAAAATAAATTTGTTGTACTTCAAAAAAAAGATTGTAAATTTACTTATCGTGAAAGTATTTTTAAGGATAAGAAAAATAAAGGACGATATTTAATTTTAAACATTACATTGGGACTTAAAAAGAATCTTGCACCGACACTTACCTATGAATCACTGATTTCCTATCTTAAGGAGAAAGAAATAAAAAATCCTACTCTTGCTCAGGTTAGAAATGCTGTCCTTGAAATTAGAGGCCAAAAACTTGAAGATCCAAAAGTGTTAGGAAACGCTGGATCGTTTTTCAAAAACCCAATAGTGGCAAAAGAGGTTTTAGAGGAATTAAAAAAAGAATATAAGGATATTCCTTATCATTATAGTGATGATGGAAAAGCTAAACTTTATGCAGGTTGGTTGGTTGAAAAATCTGGTTGGCGTGGAAAAAACTATAAAAACGCAAAAGTGTCGGAAAAAAATGCTCTTGTAATTTTAAATCCTAAAGGTAAGGCCTCCGCGAAAGAAGTAAAAGACTTAGCTGATCAAATATCTAAAGATGTGTATGAAATATTTAAAGTAAGACTTGAACCCGAAGTTCAATATATTGGTTTTACTTAGATTGATGACAAATTTTAAAAATAAGAAGGTTGCAATACTTGGATGGGGCATTAATGGGCTGGATGCTTCTAGATATTTGATCAAGCATGGGGGGCAAATAACCATTTTTGATCAGAAAGAGAAAAAGGACCTAAATTTCTCTGGGTTTGAAATTAGAAAGGTGAAACTAGTTGTTGGTAAGGATTGTCTAAAGAAAGGTTTAAATAATTTTGATTTTATTTTTCGTGCTCCAGGAGTGTATAGATATCGTCCGGAATTTAGTAAAGCAGAAGAAGACGGAGCAGTTATTACATCAGTTGTAAAGCTTTTTTTTGATTTATGCCCCGCCAAGATAATTGGTGTTACGGGAACAAAAGGAAAAGGAACAACAAGTACTTTAATCTATGAAATTTTGAAAAACGACGGTAAAGACGCTTATTTAGGCGGAAATATAGGTACTTCAATTCTGGATCTACTACCTAAGTTAAAACAAGAAAGTTGGGTAGTTCTGGAATTGTCATCCTTCCAGCTAATTGATATGACAAAAAGTCCACATATTGCTGTAGTTTTAAATATTACAGAAGATCATATGGATTGGCATAAGAATCGTATGGAATATGTTGAAGCAAAAACTAATATTGTAAGGTATCAAAGAAAAAAGGATTTTTCAGTACTAGCATATGACCATAAAGATTCAAGAAATTTTTCAGAGCTTACAAAAGGAAGTGTTTTTTATTTCAGTAATTCACAAAAAGTTCTAGGCGCGTACGTTTATAACGGAATAATTTATCTAGATGTTGGAAAGAAGATAAGTGAAGTAGGGAGAGTTGAAAATTTATTACTTAGAGGCGAACACAATTGGGAAAATGTCTGCGCTTCAATTATCGCTTCTCGCCTTGCCGGGGTAAGTATCGGTTCAATTAAACAAAGTGTGTTTTCATTTAAAGGGTTAGAACACAGGTTGGAGTTAGTCGGCAAGGTAAATGGAGTAACTTTTTACAACGACTCTTTTTCTACAAACCCTCAAACGACAATTGCTGCGATTAAATCATTCGAGGAACCAACTACCTTAATACTGGGTGGATCAAATAAGGGGTTGAACTATGATGAGATGGGAAAAGAAATTGCCAAAAGGACAAATATCAAAAATACTATACTCATCGGAGATATTGCAGAGGTTATAGAAAAATCCATAGTTAAAGGTAAATATAAAGGTCAAATATTAAGGTTTGAGAAAAAAGACATGAAGACTATTGTTAAGAAGTGTTTAGAAATTACACCCACAGGGGGAGTAATTCTTTTATCTCCCGCGACAGCATCTTTTGACATATTTGCTAACTATAAAGAGAGGGGAAGAAAGTTTAAAGAAGCAGTTATGAAGTTAAAGAAGAATGAAACAGGTCTGTAATATTCCCACCCCGGTAGAATCCGAAGGGTTACAATATAAATCAACCCGACGGGTTGAAATACGATGCAACCCACAACAGAACAGAATATTATCCTGAGATACTTTACCAACGTCCGGAATTCACAAATTTCCTAAACTCAGCCATTATTTTTTTAGTAACTTCACCAGGAACTCCTTTTCCGATAACTTTATTATCTACTTTTACTACTGGTTGGATTTCTTTGTTACTGGCTGAAATGAATAACTCATCTGCGTTAAGAAGTTCTTTTATTGTAACCTCTCTCATAGAAGTGGGATAAAGCTTTTTACAAATGCTTAATATAAGTTCTCTTGTTATTCCAGGAAGTGTTTCTCCGTCAGGAGTGACTATTTCCTTCTTCCTTACAAGAAATAAACTACTTTGGGTTCCTTCATAAACTTTGTTTAATTTTTTATAAACATATATTGCTTCAGATGCCTTGTTCTTTTTTGCTACTGAAACTGCCTTAACAGCTTGTGTGTAATTTAGGCTTTTCGCTTGAGGAACTTCACGGTTATGTTCATATGTTATTACTTTGATACCCTTTTTATATATTGAATCGGGATAAAAGTGCCTTGCTTGTACCAATATTGCCAAAGTTGGTTTTCTGCCAATACTAATTCCATCTTTAGTTTCCCCTCCTGTAATTACTATCCTGACCACTTTTTCTTTATTATTTTTATTTTTTGCTACAGTTGCGATAACTTTTTTTTCTAAATCTTGTAACTTCCAAGGAATTGTTAGTCCAATAAGATTTGCGGAATTAATGAGTCTTTTTAAGTGTTTGTTAAGTAAAAATGGTTTGCCACCTTTGTAAGTTACGATAAAGTCAAAAACACCGTAACCTCTTAGTAAACCCAAGTCCCACAAGCTTATCTTGGCCTCACTTTTCCTGACAAATTTCCCATTAAGATAGCATATTGGTTCGTATTTCTTCATATTAGATTTTTGAATTGTATAGTAATTGAAATGAATTTACAAAATAGGGCATGAATGATGGTAAAATTGGTTAGATGAAAGATAAAAACATTATTATTTTGCATGGTTGGGGGGCAGTAACCTACAAACTTGAACCTTTAAAAAAGGAACTCGAAAAATTTGGTTGGACCGTAATTTTACCAAAGCTGGCTGGTTTTGAGAGACCTGCGCCAAAAGAAGTTTGGGGAATTAAGGAATATTCGGAGTATGTTATTGACGAAGCGAAAAAGATATTTGGAAATAATAAATATTATATTTTCGGCCACTCGTTTGGTGGAGGCATTGTAATAAAACTAGCTTCTGAAAACCCAAAAAATCTGAGCGGAGTTATACTTTGTGCTACTCGCGGAATCTCTCGGGGTAAGTCTGTGAAGAGGTTGGTTTTTGCGCTTCTTGCAAAAACAGGAAAGATTTTCCTTATTACTCCACAAATAGCAAACGGATTTAGGAAACTATTATATAAAGCGGCGCGGGAACACGACTACGAGAAAACACAAGGAATTATGAAAGAGATTTTTAAAAAAGTAATATCAGAGGACTTAAAGCCCCTAGTTTCAAAAATTAAGCTTCCAGTTCTTGTCTTTTGGGGAAGTTCAGACAAAGTGACTCCTGTTGCCGATGCATATTATATAAAGTCGGCTCTCAAAACGAGTAAGTTAGTTACGTATAAAGATCAGGGTCACAAACTTCCTTACGAAAAATCCCGTAAGTTAGCGTTGGAAATAGAAAAATGGTACCTGAAACTTTAATAATAAAAATAATATTTTTACTTCAAGCAGTTGGAGTACATTTGCTTTGGCTTTACTGGATACAGACAAAAGAATATCGCTTTGACAGATTTTTTGTGTTTTTAAAAACACAGGACGGGATGAGGGAACTTCTTGTTATTCACACTTTAATCAAATTCTTGGTTATTATGGTGGGCTTTTTTTTAAATCCGTTTTTATTTTTATATCTAGTAGAAATTTTTTTCTTACTAATTTATTTTCTGACCCTTTTCATTAAAAGAAGGTTGAGAAAGCCGGTTTTTACGAAAAGGCTAGTTAGGATTAGTCTAATTTCTTTTCTATGTACTTTTATAACATTATTTGTACTTAAAACCGATTTTTGGATAGGGTTATTTTATTCTGAGCTATCTTTAATTATTGGCCCCGTTGTTGGAGTATTTTTAACTGGCCTTTCAGTAAAAAAGACTCTGGAAACCGAGAAGAAAGAAGCAAGAAGAATTTTGTCCTCTGTTAAGCCTATAGTAATTGGTATTACTGGAAGTTATGGCAAGACTACTACTAAAGATTTTGTTGCCCACCTTTTATCTCAAAAGTATAAAACTGCAAAAACAGAAGGTAGTGAAAATACGGAGTTTGGAATTGCAAGAAAAACTTTTAAAAATGTCAAAAGTTATACAAAGTTTTTCATTGTTGAAATGGGTGCTTATAAGATTGGAGAGATAAATAAACTTGCTGCTATTGTAAGTCCGGTAATAGGAGTAATTACTGGCATCGAGGAACAGCACCTTTCTTTATTTGGAAGCCTTGAGAATATAAAGAAAGCTAAATTTGAACTTATAGAATCCTTGCCCAAAGGTGGAACAGCAATCTTTAATTTATCAAATAAATACACACAAGAATTAATGGAAAAGGCAAAAAAACTAAATAAAGAGTTAAAGACATATGGTTACTATATGTTAAAGGACAAAGATACAGTAAAAACTGCTGATTTTCGCTCAAAAGTGGTTAGCGCTGATGTTGGGGGAATAACCTTTGAAGTAACAGATGGAAAGGAGAGAAGGAAATTTACAACTTCCCTTCATGGAGTTCACTTCATAGAAAATTTAACTGGGGCAATACTTATAGCCAGAATAATGGGCGTTTCATGGAGAGAAATTGAAAAAGGTGTTGCCACTCTTACAAACACTGAACACACAATGAATGTTTTCGAACTTGCGAACGGAAATATTGTTGTTGATGATAGTTATAACTCTACCCCGAAAGGTTTTGAAGCGGCCTTAACATATCTGAACTTATTTAAAGACAAAAAGAAAGTTGTGGTTACACCCGGAATAATTGAATTAGGAAATCTTTCAGATAAAGTTCACAAAGAACTAGGAGACCTGATGACCGGCGTTGTTGACAAAGTATTTGTATTAAGCAATGAAGCGCATAGAGTAATAAGAGACACTGCTAACCAAAAAACGTCTATTAATTTAGTTAATGAACCAGAAGACTTAATTCAAGAGTTAGAGAAGATAAACGAATCCGTTATTCTTTTGGAGGGGAGACAACCTGCTAAACTAATAAAATATTTAGAAGAGAAAAGAAGATGAAAAGACCAATTGCCATTTCATTGTCCCCAAACCCTCAGAAGGACGATGTTTTACTGGCTTTGAAGTTACTTCTTTCTCCCATAAGATGGTTTGATTTTCGAAAGACAGAAAGACTGGAGAAAGAATTCGCAAAGTATTTTGGAAATAACTATAAAGCATTGGCAGTAAACAGTGGCCGCAGCGCACTCTACTTAATTCTAAAGACTTTAGCTGTAAGTGGTGGTGAAGTAGCATTACAGGCATTAACTTGTGTTGCAGTACCAAACTCTGTGCTTTGGCTAAATGCTAAACCTCTATACATAGATGTCGACGAAGGTTTTAACATGGACCCAAATAATCTTCGTGAAAAGGTAAGTGAAAAAACGAAGGCAATAATTGTTCAACATACATTTGGAATGCCTGCAGATATGGATCAGTTATTGAAATTGGCAAGAAAGGGAAAAATTCCTGTTATTGAAGACTGTGCTTTATCATTGGGAGGCAAGTATAAAAATAAACTTTTAGGTACGTTGGGAGATGTGTCCTTTTTTAGTTTCGGTCGTGACAAAGTAATATCAAGTGTCTTTGGGGGTATAATTTTGTGTCGGGATAGTAAGCTT
>Ga0155836_126_pt2 | contig 49866 bp, 43 predicted proteins | sample RifCSPlowO2_01_FD_107490 | JGI IMG/M metagenome (GOLD analysis project Ga0155836, IMG submission 107490) | Candidatus Woesebacteria bacterium RIFCSPLOWO2_01_FULL_39_10 | reverse complement strand
CCGTTACTTTCCAGGTCGGTCAAAAAATCATAGTCATCCTTCTCCAATCCAAAAACGACAAGGTAGTCTTCCAAATCACTAAATAGTTTATCAATCGGGGTTTCTTTTTTCGCCTTACTCCATAAAACCGTTGACACTTCGTACTTTTTAAAAACTTCTTTGTAATCTATTTCTCCTTTTTGTATACCAGTGTAGGTATCAAATGCTGACGCCAACTCTGCTTCGTCACCGGGTTTCCATCGCCAACTAGGCATCCTTCCGTCAATAAATACTTTTTTTTCTGGAAGTTTCCAGACTAGATATCCTCCCCAACCGTACTCTGAAAAAATCTCGCCTTCCGGAATATTTCTTGTTAGGAAAGTAACAGCCTTTTTCGGATAAAAATCTCCGAATCCCAATAAATAGGCTTCGTGGAGTGCCAAACCAGATTGAGTAAAAAAAACAATTAAACAAAACACCCAAGCAATAGAATTCATTTTACGAAACCGCTCCACCCCACCTTTATACTTTTTTGCCTCAAGCCATACGAAATAGACACCCCTAACTGTAATTGGATATGCGACAAGCGCCCACAAAGGAAGGTGTCTTCTTGAAGCCATTGCTTGAAGTAAAAACACAAAATAAAGTACTTTTTCTTCCAGAGTTATTTTTTTTCTATATCTTAAAGTTAGAGCCAAAGAAATTCCCATCAAGACAACCATCGCGACATCAAGCATGATGAGTGCAGGCATCCACTCAACGATTGTCCAGCGGAGTGAAGAATCAGATATCGAAGACCACACTTCTCTCCAAACACCTGCTCCATAAGGATTAATTAAGGTAATCAGTATCGACGAAAAGAAAATTATTAAGCCACCTCTATCAATTTTCCTTTCTCGAATTGCTTTTACAATCACGAACAGAAAAAACGTTGCTAAACCAGATGCAAAACTTCCATGAAGATTCACCCAGAAAAGAAAGAATAATGGCAAAAAGTTACGCAGTCGTTTAAACCTTTCAGGCTCGAAAAGAATAAAAAGAAGAACTCCGTGCATTAACCAACTAAGAACCTGTGCACGAACGCCAAAAAAAGTAAATAAAATTGAGACAAAAAGAAAAAATGGAAAAACGATAAAATACTTGGGAGTGGTCAACTTTTTTACGGTATCAAGTTTTAATCTTTTGTTTGTAATCCATAAAGCTAAAACTGCAAAAAGTGAGTAGACTAAAGCAAGTCCCGCGTACCCAGACAGAGAATGCGCTATGTACATGAGCAAAGACTGGCTCCATGCATGATCAACCCAGGGAAAACTGGGCATTGTGTATGTAAAAGGGTCTGTCTCTGGTATTCCTTGAGTCAAAACTAATTCGCCGGTTTTTAATCTCCAGCCAAAATCAGGATCAAGAAAAAGATTTCCTTTTAACCAAAAGGCTGCAAATAAAATAACAAAGCAAAGTAATAGTCTACTGGTTTGTGAGATTCTTACCATATTTTGGTTAGACAGAATTTATTTTGGGTAATTTATTGTAAAGAAAATACAAACCCAATCCAAAAATTATAAGTAAAAGATAATTGGGAGACACTTTTAAAGATAATATCGGTAATACGAAAAGTACTGCTAGGATAAAGAAAGTTTTCAACAAGATTCTCTTCCTGGCGAGGCTTTGAGACAGCGAACTAGAAATAACAAAAAGTGGCAATAAAAGGAACGTTAAATCGTGTAAAAGAACATGGATTGACAAAGGAATTGATAAGAGGACGAAAGAAATAAATGAGTTATTAAAACCAACTTCTTTCTGTTTTTTATTAAAAAGTATGAGTGTAAATATATAAAAAGCTCCTGTTAATAATGCACTTAATTTCTGCCAAACCCCTAAGTTTTGAAATAGCGCATAAAACGTAAAAAGCTCATTCGTGCGACTTCCATACTCTGGTCCTTCTGTTTCTAAAAGATGTTTTGGGTAACTAAGCCAGAAATTAAATCCGGAAACCGCAGAACTTAACAAAAATAATCCAACTAACCCCGTCACAAAACCTAACAGAAATTTTTTCCTTTGGCTACATAAAATAAAAAGGTAGGGAAAAAAGATTATAAATTGAGTTTTCAAAAGCATTAGACTTACTAACAGTCCCGCTAGCAAATACTTCTTTTTCCTGAAGGTTATGTATATTCCAAATAAAATTGCAGTCAAAATAATGGAAACCTGTCCGTTTTTCAAAGTTTCAAGGATGGGGACGAACGTAAAACTGATCACCAGCAAATAAAGTGTCTGTACATTCTTTTTGGATATGTATTTAATAAAAAGATAAATAATCAAAAAAATTAGCAAAATGTTTATTAACCCAAATATTCGAAAAGACGTTATGGCTGGAAAAAAAGTAAAAGGTAGAAAAATTAAGCTAACAAAAGGAAGGCTTCTAAAAGTTAAAATACTTATCGGTGAGTTTGGTCCCAAAACCATTCTCTGTGCCTCATAATTTACCTCGATATTATAAATAAGATCACCCATTCCATCCCTTACTAAGCGTGCAGCAGCCAAGTAGTGGATGTAATCGCTTCCAACTAAAAGAAAAGAGGCTGACTCAGAAAAAAACCTACTAAAAAGAATTATCACTACTTGTAAGACAATCAAACTTAACCAAAAAACAGGATTTGTAAAGAATCGAAAAGGGTTAAAAGAAGATTCTTTCCTCAGTTCTAAATTTCTTTTGGTCATATTTTTGAATAGCAATAACCATTATTTGTACCAAAAACTTAAATTCCTTTTTAGCAATTTCTCCAATTTATGAATATCGCTTACGTATTTTTTCCGCAATTGTTGTTTTACATCCCCACCCACTTCAGGATATTTCTTAAGTTTAAGTGTATTTAGATCTCTTATATACATAGCGAATCTTCTCACTCCCAACGTATCAAACGCTTTTAGCAAAAAGTCCAATCTTTTCTTTCTAAGAAAGTAGTCTGTCTGCATCATAAAATAGTTAAATAAGGGTAACCGAGCTTCTCCTGCAGTATTTGATCTCATATAAAGATGTTTTGGTCTGAAGTTAATCTTTTTTACTCCTAAGAATTTATAAGTTTTTCTAACTATCGCGAGGGGATTTTTCTTTATATCTTCGTATATCAAAGTCAAAATATTTTCAGGTTTGAATAGTTTGTAATATCTTTTCAGGTGGGTGAAATAATAACCCTTTTTGATGTAGTTATCCTGCTGTGAAATCGCTTCTTCAAAACTTACATCTTTAATAAGTCCAATACGTTTATCGTGTATGAACTGAGAAAAAGCCCTACTTACAGGTTCTCTAAAAATAACGATTATTTTTGTGTCTGGAAAATCTTTGGCAATTCGTTTTGCCGCCTTTTCGTCATAAAGATAGGTCGGACTAAATTCTCCTTTCAGCACATTGCCCGAACCGTCAAACTGGTGTTTGTACCACGAAAGTCCCTTGGAGTATCGATAATTTTTCACTTTAAGATAATGAGGGTCGTATTCGTTAAAGAAAAAAATCTCCTTTTGATTTGGTACATAAATTTCAGGGTGATCATTTAAACACTCAGCCAGCCAGGTAGTTCCGGCCTTTTCAGCACCTATTCCAACAAAATCAAGATTGAAATTTTTTCTTTTCACAATGAATGAATCCTACAGCCCATTTCAAAACCCTTTTTGAACTGGGATGCCATAAGCTCCCGAAGGGCTTTTCAAACCCGACCAAGTCTTGACTTGGGAGGTTTTGAAATAGCTTCTATCTAAGAATAATGTAGGTTGAAAGGGCATAAAGTGTCATTCCATGAATGAGAGCGATCAGTGAATTATTTTTGGTTATCCCAACGTATATAACATAGATAGTAATCAAAGTTGTAAAGTACCATGGAAAAAATCTTGAAATAAAAAATATATAAAAAAGCGAGGCAGAGATAGCAAGATACCAAAGCAATCTATTTTCTTGAACTATATTTCTGTCAAAAACCGACTTTACTACAATTATTGTATAGGAAATATAAAAAAATGACTTACTAATAACTTTGCTTAAAACGCTAGGGTTCGGCACTCGCAGCATTGCAAGGAAAAAAAAGAGTGTTAGAATCCCTACCGTTGTCACATAACCCTCCATTTGTACTACTTCGAATAAACGAGAAAATATCCTCCACCCATCCCAAAACGGTATGAACGGCATAATAAGTAAGACTACGCTACCGAAAAAGGCAATAATCAAAAATATAAACTTACTTTTGTTCGGAAGTTTTCTTATTATGTGGATAAAAATAAAGGGAATAAAAATAACTGTAAAAAGTTTAACTAGAACTGAAGTGAAAAAGAATAACCAGGAAGATGTGTACGTAAATATATTTCTCTTTTTTGAAAACAAAAACAGTACACCCACTAGAAAAAAGGAGATCATAAGAACATCGTTATGGGCGTTCAGTGCAAACTCTAAAGTAATGAGTGGATTCCAGGAATAAAGAAGTACAGCTTTTTTGTCATTTGTAATCTTTTTTATTAAGAAAATGTTAGCAATATTCATAATTACAAAAAATAATTTGAAAATGTAAATATTTAAAAAAAGATTATTTTGGGCAATCAAAGTTATAAGGCTCCCGAAAAAAATAAATAAAGGTCCGTATATTGCTGTATATGTCGACCAGCGTGTAACAAGCTGTTGATAAAGAACGTCTTCGGAAAAAGAATTATAAGGAACTGTATAAGGGTTGGCATGATATTCCGAGTAAACTCTTGAACGAGAAATATATGTATACAAATCAGAAGACATAACTGGTCGGATTGGCAAAAGTGTAAGGTTAAAAAGGAGTGAAAAAAGAACGATATGCTTGAATTTTACTTTCTGAAAATCGATGACTCGGGTTACCTTAATATAAATAAAGGTCAAAGTAAGAAAAACCACAAATAAGATTACGAATATGCGGTCGCTCGTCACCTCACGGAAGTTGTCACCTAAAAGTCCTTTTAAAGGTTCGACAAGAAAAAATAATAAATAAATAATTTCTGTAATTACCCCGTAAAAAGTGAGAGATCCTACCTTCACTTTTCTAACGAGTAAATTGATTCTATTTATCACCTTGACAGTATCACACAAAGGGAAAGAATAAGTAAATACTACGAGCGATCGAATCAAATTTGAAGTAGAAGATCCACTTAAAAGAAAGTTTTAATTTTACTCTATACGGGGCGGTGTGCGTTCGAAAAAATTCGAACAGATTTCGCCCAAAATTTGTAGGGCGGGCGGAATTCCCCCCACACCCCCCTTCCGCCCGCCGCACCTGTCCGCCTCTGGCGGAGAAGCGACCCTTTCGGATTGGACGAGTTCAAGTTTTTCGTTCCGCTTTTAGCGGAACTTCGAGCTTCGCTCGGTTTGGCGGCAAATTCTAAATTATTCCTTGACACTCACTATTAGGGCCGCTCCATAAGATACTTCCATCTTGTAGACTAACGTACATTTTCTTTCGATTTTCTGTTGTTTCCAAATTACAATAACTTATTTCTGCAACAATCTCATCGTTGTACATAATCAACTCAATACCATCGTCCAGGTTTTCCTGTCTTGCAATTTCTTTCAACTCTTCAAACGAAACTTTAAAATTACAATTATTTTTATCTTTCTCGCAGCTCGGCAAAATTACTGAAACACCATTATTTGCTATCGCTACCTGATTATTACTAAAGTTGTAAAAGAAAAGATATTCAGTATCACCATATTTTTCTGCTGGAATAAATTTATATCTGATATAACATCCCCCTACTTGGTTGTCATCTTTACATTCTTCAGATTTATCAAAGTCGAATACATAATTTTTATTAAATTCAGTTTTCCCAACTAAACTAATAACGTATTCGTCTGCTATCTCCTTGACTGCTGGGTCAACTTTACCCGTCGATTTTTGAAAACCTAAAATACCAAGCACGGCTAATGCGGCAGCGATAATAAGCAAAATGATTATTAAAAGATTTTTAGGCATTATTATTAAATAAAGGTTCAATTTTTTTCAAAACTGGCGGTGAGGGTGGGATTCGAACCAAACCTCACTCGGTTTCTTCCCTACGTTTCAATACATTTCTTAAAAGATCTTTATCAAACGGTCTTACGGCTCTTCTACCAAAAAGGCATACTAAGAAAAGATATTCTTCTCCAGATTCCTTGTAAACATATAGCCAATCGTATGCGTTCTCTTGTGCTTTTTTAACGACATATCCAGAGGAATTTGAATGGACACGTCTCAAATCGACATCTTTTTTACTGGTATACTTTACCTGCACTCTTTTGAGACCCTCAGCTGAATCAATAACCAAATCATAATGGGCTGATTCAGTTAAGGGTATAGAAACGTCATAACCTAATTTTGTAAACGATGATATTGCCTGTGATACTGCAACATCTCCCTTCCTTTGCGTTAGCCTCATAACTTATGATATTGGTATGCCATACCGTCTGTCAATATCAAAAAATGCGGAGACGAGAGGATTCGAACCTCTGGTAACCTTTGCAGGCTACACCGATTTTCAAGATCGGCCCGTTCGACCACTCCGGCACGTCTCCGCGGCGGAGAGGGAGGGATTCGAACCCTCGGTGACCTTGCGATCACATACGATTTCCAATCGTACCGATTAAACCGCTCTCGCACCTCTCCTCGTATGGACTCTGAATTGCATTTTCTGTTTCTTTGCCAAACTTTCTTTTAAAGAAAGTTTGAGTATGAATTATATCAAATTTTCCTGAACTCCTGAATCTAAAATATTTTTAGCTTTATCCAATATTTTTTTCTCACTTGAATGTTTTAGCTTGTTCCTGGCTTCTTCATAAGGAAGCCAAGCTATTTCCGATGTTTCAAAACCAAAACCTTCCGGAAGGTCGGAAATATATTCCATTAAAAAGTAAGTTATAAATTTAAGTATACGATCACCTTCGTATGTTATAAAAAATCTTTCTGTTTGTATTTTTTTAACTATTTTTGCTTCTACTCCCCCCTCTTCTCTTACCTCGCGTTTGGCGGCTTCTCGAATTTCTTCTTCTGTTGCTTTCTTCTCACCAGTTGTTTTTGGGCCAGGGTTTTTACCTTGGTCTTCGTCATCTAACCACCCTTTTGGTAACCTCCAAAAAGTTGTAGGGAAAATTTCACTCGGTGAAGATTTTGTTATAAGCCACAAGGGTTCATCCTTGCCCTTTGAATTTTCCCTTTTGTAGACAACTCCTCCAGCAGTAAATTGCCGTTTCATTTCAGGAAGTCTTTTTCTTCTGACGCTCTTTTCTCCACTTCTCCAAAGTCTCTTTTGCAGCCTTCAACATTGATCGTTCTCTTTTGGAAGAAAGCTGTTTCAACGCCTGTTTATACTCAAACCATTTATATTTTTCAAAACCAATTGCTTCGCCTGCCATTGATTTTGCAACCATTAAATAATAAATATGTCTTTGGGGAAATGTCCTGCCATTGATTGTTGTAACTCCCCCTGCTCGTCCGGCTTCTTCCAAAACTCTCGTTGTCATTCCGCCTTTTTCTCCCATCATTCTCAGAGCTGCCCTAACCGACGACTCTCCTTTTCTTACCAATACCTTTGGAATTTCCCATTCCTCAAGGTCAGGTAGTTTGATCAAAAACCAACGGTTTTGACCCTTTACTTCCCGAAAAGTGCAGGCTCCTGATATTAATACTAAATTTTTATTAAACATACTTTATTCCAACAAGCGGTGGGAGAGGGATTTGAACCCCCGTGAGACTAATGCCTCGCATGGTTTTCGAAACCAGCCTGTTAGACCGCTCCAGCATCCCACCCGCTAGTGCCCCCGACCAGAATCGAACTGGTATTTCCGGTTCCGCAAACCGACGCTCTATCCGTTGAGCTACAGGGGCGGTTTTAAAAGAAAAAGTGCGTTCCGCCTTAACCTAAAGGAACACACTACCCAGCTATTTTACCAGAAATGTCGCCAAAAATCTGCGGTGGAATGATAAATTAACCCTTCGGAAGAAACCGAGAAAACCAGCTTGCAGTGCGATCTATGTTGGAGGGTTGTGCTTCTTCTTCCTTCATATAGGAAGTTAAAATATCCCGGATTTTATCTTTGTCTTTTGAATGTACTACCAATTCCAATCTACCAGGAACAACGTTCATATCAAAAACCAAAAGATCGCTGTCCAACCTTTTCGTAAACCAAAACCGAGTAAGAACTTGCCAATCTGTAAGTTTTTCAGAAATCTTAATTCCTTTATTTGTGACCGTATAGATTGTCTCCTCAGGTTCAACTGTCGATAAAACGTAAAAAAGAAAAATTAGAGAAATGATAAGAATTACCGGCATAACTCCTTCTGCCAAAAATAGTATCAGTCCAAATATAGACGCTATTGCGACAATTGTGATCCAAAATTGTCTATCTCTTCTTTTGAAGGGGCGTTCGGGTGCTCGCCAAGAAAAAACATCCTTCTCAGGTACTTCTTTTTTTTCAGTTGAATTTTCTGGTGAATCAGCCTCTTTTGTTTGTACTTCCACCATTACAAATTCATTATACATTACTCCAAACTTCTCTACCAAGAGAACCTTTGGTATAATTGAAATCTAACTCAATAAATTTGGAGGGTGACTCAGACGGTCACGAGACAAGTTTGCTAAACTTGCTGGATGAAAGTCCAGAGTGGGTTCGACTCCCACACCCTCCGCCTTCGCTTCGCCGAAGTCCTGCTGAGCAGGACGTAGGCGAGATTCGGCTTAGCTACGGCGAGACGAAATTGGTGAAAAATATAAAAATGACTAACTTCAAAGTTTCTTGAAGTACGGCACAACATAGTAAACCAAACCGTTTAACGAGCAATAGTCAGGCCCCAAACTTTTCCGGTGCCATTTCCCTGCCTGCGAAGGTAGGTTTTTAATACTTTACAAGCTTCTTTGAGAGTTGAACCTGTTGTATAGACATCGTCAAACAGAACAATTGACCTTTGACTTTTGACAATTGACTGAGAATGTTTACTTAGTGCGAAAACCCCCCTTATATTTTTCTGGCGCTCCTCGCTTCTCAATTCCGTTTGAGGTCTGGTATGTTTTTTTCTCACCAATAAATCTGGCAAAAACTCCCACCCTACCTTCTGAGAAATATATTTTCCAAAAAATGCCGCCTGATTAAATCCTCTTACATTTTCTTTATACCAATAAAGAGGGATCGGCACAAAAACTGCGTCTTTGGGTAAAAAAGGCAAGTAGTCTTTAATTTTGGTTGCAGCATACTTTCTAAGCTCATCTCCCACCTCTCGAGCGTACTTATATTTTAAGGCAATAATTGCTCGCCTTATCACACCCTGATACGGCCATAGAGTTAATAAACCATCCAAACCTTGTGCCTTTTTACATTTAAAATGGGTGAATCCGTCAACAGATGGTTTCTCACAAAGTGGACACAATGGTGTCGGTTGCGGAAGCTTTTGAATACATGAGCCGCAAATATATACACCGCTTTTTTTACAACCAAGGCAATTTCGTGGAAAAACAAGATCAATTATTCCCATTTTGGGGTACAATAAGAGTATATGCAGGTTATAAACAGGAAGGCAAAGTTTAACTATCAACTTATAGAAAAGTTCGAGGCTGGCATGGTCCTTTCCGGAAGCGAGGTTAAATCTATAAAAGAAGGTCATATCGATATTTCGAATGCATTTGCAAAAATCATAAACGGTGAACTTTTCCTAATTAACGCAAATATGCCCATTGCGAACGGACTAAACCATGATCCATCACGAATGCGAAAGCTTTTGATGCACAAAAACGAAATCATCTCGATTGAAGGAAAAATTAAGCAAAAGAAATTGACTCTCGTACCCACAAAAGTGTATACTAGAGGACCTCTGATTAAGGCTGAAGTAGCACTAGCCAAGACAAAAAGAAAGTTCGAGAAGAAGGAATTAATTAAAAAACGCGACATAAAGCGTGACATAGAACGCGAACTTAGAGGTAAAAGTTTAGATTGAAAAACATGGGGACGACCGGTTTCGACGGGAAGTACTTTTACAAACTGCAAGCCGAGTTTGATTTACACTCGTTAATCAGAAATCAAAAAAAATAATTGCTGATAACCGCGATTTAGATTTCGACTACGCTTATTTAAGCTAAGTTGAATGTCTACCGTACCCGTTTCTCAACCGATACGGATAGGCATAAACCTGTTGAGATGCAGCTTAATCTTTTGATTTAGAGATTTAGTCTAAGAAATATAAATCTTACTTTGATTCATCCTGCTAATTGGTAAGGACCAAAGGAAATTATAAAATTAGCTACGCTTGTAGGCGTTTGTTACTGGGCTTTTCGGACGAGGGTTCGACTCCCTCCGTCTCCACACTCCGCTCTTTACTATATGTAAAGAGCTTCGCGTGGCACGGCCACCTTTCGGTAACACTCAATCGCTATTTATTTGTCTAGGAGTGTGTGCCGCGAAGCTTTAGCGAAGTGGTACACCAAATGTACTATACCTATCTACTTGAACTAAAAAATGGAAAGTTTTATGTAGGCTTTTCCTCAGATTTGAGAAATAGACTAAGGTCGCATAAAGAAAATAGAATTCTCGCAACTAAAAATACTTCTCCTAAACTTGTTTGCTATATAGCTTTTAAGAATAAAAAGAAAGCAACTGATTTTGAAAAATATCTTAAGTCCAGTTCCGGGTTTGCCTTCAGAAACAAGCATTTAGTCTAAGTGTTTCAGGTCAATCGAGAAAAGTTTATCGGAAGTTAAAAGAATTATTTTCCTCTCCTCTTCAGAAACAACCAGTCCTCTAGAATTTCCGATTTCGTCAGATACATATTGGGCTTTGTACTCTCCGTCTTTAACAACAACAACTATCCTTTTACTATCCCTGTCTAGGAAATATATGTATTTAAGGGATTCATTCGTGTAAAAAGAAGTAATTTCGGTAAGTTCCGGAAATATGCCTGATAAGTGAAACTGCTGAGGATTTCCTAAGGTAAACTTTAAGACATCATTCTCTTTCGTAAGTACCCAAACGGACCCGTCTATAATTACTGAAATTGCCTCCGATAGATCGGCAGAGGTCCCTGGAGCGAGCCATTCATTTTTCCCACCGAAACCATCTTCCGTACCCGAATACCGATAGATCATTGATGCGTTTGGATCAAGAATATAAAAGTTACCAGCGTAGACGTATGGCAAAACCATACCCAACCAATCATTTTCAATTACGCTATTTTTCCCTCCGCTATCAACTTCAAATATTCCTTCATTATTGAGAGTAAAAACTCTATCTGAATAGACGGCAAAAGCATAAACTTCGCTTATTATGTGGGGCCCTGTTACTACCTCGCTTCTCTTCGAATCTATAGTTGCGCGAATAATTCTTTTTCCTTCTTTATCCAAAACGTACGCATTTAAACCAGATAAGGCAATTGCATCTGCCTTAAAACCTTCTGAAAGAAGCGACAGATCCACAAAAACTTTTGCTTCCTCTCTGTATTCACCTAAAATTTCTCTCTCTCGTTCTTCAATTTTTTTCTTTAACTCCTGAAGTTCTTGCTGCTCAACTCCGTCGCTGGTTAGACCCAATACAGACTCACGCGCCTCAAGTAAAAGTTCCCTGGCCCTTGAAGGATTCAAACTATGCAATTCCTCGGCTTCTTCTAGATTATGCGAAGCGGCAGTAAATTTCTCTTTATAGAAAGATTCCTTCTCCTGTTCCTGTTTCTGCCTTATTCCAAAAAAAATACTCACCCCTAAAAGAATAATCAGTAGTACTCCAACACTCGCTGATACCCTTTTTTGCGACGAGGTAAGTGTGTTAAATCCTTCAGCCTTACTCACATACAAACTTTTTTCTCGTAGATTTTTTAAGGCTTTCGCAAAAATATTTTGTCTAGAAGTATAGGGTTTAGGTTGGGTTGTATAATCTACATCCGTAATTTTCTTTACACTATCATAACTTTCTATACCTTCACGATTATTCTCTTCCGCGTTGATATCAGGTAGACTTTCGAGTTTTACTTCTTCCAACCGTAAAAAAAAGGCACCAATATTTCCTGAAGCGTCATGCGAATGAATAGTCGGAGCCAATGCTTCCACGGCTAAGTTTGGATCTTTACCTAAAATCGCACCTTTGATGATTCCCGAAGAAAAAGTTTGGAAAAACGAGTTTGTACCAATAATAAGAACGTCTTTATCTTTTGCAAAACCGGAGGCAGTAACTACTTCACCCTTAGCACTTTTTATTATTTGTACGAGAGCTCCATCGCGCAAAAGTGCAATTTGTGCTCCGCCCCCGGAAGATAAATACACCATGTTTTTCGTGAGCGCAACACTCGCAATTTCTACGTCCTCCCAAGAGGAAAATTCAGTAATCACCTTTTGAGTTGCACTGCGAAGCGCATCTAACACCTTCTCGCCTGTTGAGCCAAAATACTCTTCATGAAGGCGCGACAACACCTCGCGCCCCGCAAGGACGTTATCGATTCCCTCACCTTTACGGGACGTTGAAATAACTGAAAAAAAATGTCCACGATTTACTAGTTTAACCTCATCCTCAGGACTAAATTCGTACGCCTGAGCCCAACCAGCTTTATCTGGATTACCTGTAAGTTTTGCCGAAACGGTTGTAAAAGACATGTCGTTGACTACCTTTTGAGGCTACCTCCTAAGTTATAGAATAAAAAGGGATAATACAAAAACTGTGACAGAAAAGATAAGGTGGATTAGTGCAATACCTTTTAAAGGCTTTTCTAAACCAACCTGTAAAGTTTCTATCATCACCCGAACTTGTCGTATAACAACTGCCGCAAAAAGGACATAAAGAACCAAAAATAGCCAAATAGCGACTTTCACTACAAAAAGAAGCGGTGTTCCCAAACTTCCGAATATTTCCATTTAACGAACTCTCCCTTCTAGCTTTTCTTGTTCTTCCTCAATTCGAAGTTCCCTAAGTACACGCGCAACTTTGTCAGGATTAGGAACAGCCTCAAATTCAATTTTTGGAACCTGGGCTGCTGTTTGAATTACCACATTACCGAAGTGTAAATAAGTTCTTAAAGCTCCCCCAACTTCAACTGTTACATCCTGAATTTGATCAAGGTTTGCATCAGTTATTTCCCGGTAAAGAAGATTCACGAAATCAACTTCAATGATTCGTTCATCCGTAACGATGTTTACATGAAAAAACCAACTCAAGAATTGCTCCAAGACAAAAGCTGTTGTTATTAGGTACCAGACTAGAGATAAAATTATTTGAAATCCCCAAGGCAGCATTTCAAAAGGAGAGGCAACAGACAAAAAAGGAGGGGCTATCAACATTAAAAAGGTAATACTTAGCCAACCTAAGTTAGTGATTGGGTGCTTTCGCAGGAGAAGAATAATCTTTTCCTCAGGGTCCTCATTAATGAACTTAACATTGTCTGGATAATAACAAAATGCACTTAACGGATTGTGATTATGACCTTCCAATTGGTGCTCATCTACACCTTCGGGAATTTCGATTACTTTTTTAGGAACATGTTTCTGGGAAGTCTTATGTGGAGCTACCTGATCAAGTTCAGTTTTAGGAACATTGTCGCCAACTTTTTTTGCGTCAAAAACATCAGGCATTTTATTAAGATATCAAGATACTAGGATATTAAGATATTAAGAAAATAACTATTTTGATTATATCATTGTTAGGCTTATATTTGAGGGAGGTAATCTTTTTGAAAAAGCCTTCGCCCCATAAAACTCGCTTTGCTCGTTTATGGGGTAAACAGTCAACTATATTCTTGGGGTGCTTGCCCCGTAAAGCTAAGGCTTGTGCGGGGCCGTTTCTGAAAAAAGCATTACCGAACGAAATTACAATTTCTCTATATTAAATAGGCTACTTTTAAGACCAATATAACCGGGTGCGCGTAAATTAAACGCTCTTTTAAATTCTTCGCCTGTTATTGTAACTGTCCCTTTATTAGTACCAAAAGAAATATTTAAAGTTGATCCGGAGTTTGAATACACGGTCGACACGCTTGTTACGCTTGTATAACCTCCAATTCCAGCCAGCTCGCCTTTCGAATAAGGATTGCCACTCCAGCAATTTGTATCAACAGGCGAAATTCTCGACACATCTCCTCCTCCTTTATATAGTACTTCCCAGGCGTTTATTATATCTGCCGCCTCTTCTCCAGTTAACCAAGGATTACTTTTTCCACAGGTTGCCCCTCCTCGAGTTCTGTACCAGGCTTTATAAAACCAGGGAGAGCTGGCTATTTTCTCATAAGCTTGGCTTGGCCAACTGTCATCTTTTGCATCTTTTATTCCGCTCCAACCCCACTGAGAAATCGTGAAGCCGCCGGAGGTGGAAGCATAATAAGTCGTCGCGGCTGAACCTCCTCTAACCATTACCCAACCACGAGTTGCCCGAACAGCTTCAGCCCATTTTCCACTTTTGAGTTGGGGTTTATAAACCTGACAAGATTCTGTAGGGCAAATTGTACCGCTACCATTATTAGTAACTGCCAGCGCATAGGATCGCGCGGCAACTGCTTGGGCTTTTAGGGCTTCGAACCCTCCTTCATCACCCCAACGTTCCGGCACTTCATATATACCAAGTAAGTAATTTTCTTCAAAAGAAACTCTTCCATAACCTGAAACTCCAATCGTTGCAGGAATAGGGTAATCTTTTCTTAATTCAGAACCAGAGTAGTAAGCAGACAAAATCTGCTCTGCTGATTGTCCCGACTTACTTCTTCCTAAAGCCCCATACTGACTCATACCAGTCCTATGCGGTGCACCAAAAGAAAATGCGGCATATGCGGGTCTAAATCCAGGATCGCAATAGTTTGAAGATCCCGGAGGACCGGAACACGGTTCAAGAGTTGCCGGGGTTTCACCAACAGAAGTCTGAAATCCTCCAGCTTTAAGAGCTAAAAGTTCTTCTTGCTTTGCTGTCAAAGTCGCTAGGTATTTTTCTGTTTTCTCAACTTCTCCTGCTAAAAATGTAGCCCTGCTATTTACTTGGGTGCGAAGCGAAGAAAGGCTTTTTTTATTTTTTTCAAGAGTTTCCTTGTCCTTTTTTAAAGCTAAAAGATCATCAGCGTACTTTTCCATTGTCTTTATATCTTCATTTGCTGCTTTTTGCCTAAAAACTATTTCTCTAAAAAAAGATGAGGCGTTTTCTGATGAAAGAAAAGGCATAAGCGGATCGTAAAGACGAATGAATTTATAGTGATTTTTAGTTTTTTCTATAAAAATTGCTTGGGCATAAGCAAGATCTTCCTCTCGAACCCCTATATCTTCTTCAACAACCTTAAGTTGGTTTGACAAACCAACAATCCTTTTTTCCAAACTTGTAATTTGGCTTCGTAAACCAGCGAGCTCTTTTTTGTTATATTCTTGAGCAGGTTTGAGTTGATTTAACTCATCCTCGATTCTTTGTAAACAAAAATCAATATCCCCTCGTCCGGGATTATCACAATCAGGTTCGGCAAAGATAGTGACTAGCTGCCAGCCCTTGAGGGCTTCTAGCCCGGAGGGTGATTTGTGATTAGTGAATAGTGAAAAAAATAAAAAAGTTAAAAGGGCTAATGATAACCATGCAAGATTCTTGAATTTTAAAAATTTGGAAATTAACTGAATAATCATGCTTCTTCCTATTATATCAATCCTAAGTTTTAGTAAGGATTTTAACCAAGATATTCAATTATTAATTGAAGATACTGGGGAATTTGATCTAAAGCCCTTTTCATCGAGTAATACACCTGGGACTGGTCAATTGTGTCATATTCATGAGCTAACGCATTTCTCAAACCAGCAGATGGCGCAATTTGTTCGGCTAACTCTTTAGAAATAACACCAACCTTTCCCATTTCTTCAAAAGAATTAAAATAGTCCTTTGGCAATGTTCCAAATTCTTGTCTTAAAATATGGTAATTGATTTCAATTAATCTGGACGTGATCTTTTCTAATAATCGTTCAACTAAAAGCTGGGTATCAGGATTTCTCAGATAATTCGAAAGGGGTGTTTTTTCAAACCTTTTGAGCTTTTCCAAATCACCTGTTATTAGTTTGGCTTTTCTTGTTACTAGCTGTTTATCTAGTGGCGACATAATCTTTAAGCTTTCCTAATACAAAGTCTCTTTCCATGTCAAGATAAGGAATATAGTCAGAATATCTAAGATATGCACGCAATAAAAGGTTCTCATAATCTTTCTCTTCCCCAGAAAGAAGTCTGCTTTTGGAGGCCGTTGCAAATAATAGTAGTGGGTCGGCATGAGTCAAATCAACCAAATCCACACGGTCATTATTAAAAATATGTATCAGATCACTAATTAGTCTAATTAAATTAAGCTCTAAACTCTGATCATTTCTGACAACGGCGATGTCTAGATCGCTTTTGGGGTGAACCCTGCCGTCAACCTGAGAACCAAAAAGGATAACTAAAGATAAATTATATCTTTTTCGGACAACGTCAAGTTTCTCCTTGTTAAATTTAACCATCTTCGAATTATACCATGTAAATCTGTTATGAATTGATGTTTAGATCTTTCCCGATTCTTTGTAAACAAAAATCGATATCTCCTCGGCCAGGATTACTACAATCAGGTTCGGCAGAGATGGTAGTTAGTAATTAGGAAAAGAAATGAAGCTCCCCGATCTTACGATCGGGGTATCTTCTCAGGACATCTTCACTGCAAAAGCAGTTCAGCCGACCTCGATACTAGCTTTCAGCTGTATCTCGGAAAAATCATTCATCCACGCATAAGCAAAGCTTGGCCAAGTCAAACTTGGTAAATGCGTGGTTTTCTGTTTTTGCTGATAAAAAAGTAGTGTTAATTGACATGATTAGATACTTGACTACCTGTAATCTCGTACTAAAAAGGTAGTGTGGTAATAAAAGGGTACATTCTTCATAATTTAAGACTAGTTTCAGAATTCCCGTCAAAACCCCATTTTTGGAGAACCAAAGACAAGTCCGAGGTCGATTTTATAATTGAAAAAGGTAAGACAATTGTACCTGTCGAAACTAAATTTTCTACAATGAAAAAACCTGAAATTACGCGTTCATTGAGAAATTTCATAGGAAAATACAAACCCGAAAAAGCAATTGTTGCCAATCTATCCCTTGAGGAAAAGATCAAGATGAAGCTCCCCACGACCTTGCGGTCGGGGTATCTTCTCCCAGCGCTTCGTCGGGAGCGGAATCCCTCGCGCCGTCGGCAAAGCCTTTGGCGACGTTCGACCGAAACGAAATTCCTTCGCTTTCATCCGCGGACTTACGTCCGGGGTATTTCGCGAAGGGGGATAAACACTACTGAAGTTATCTTTCTTCCTTATTTTAAACTACACTCACAATTATCTATCTGAAAAAACTTGTTTAGTTGCTCCCTACTATTTAGCAATTTAGCAATTTTCTTTTTCGTGCTACACTCAAATTAATGAAAAGGTTACTTCAGATTTTGGTAGTCTTTATTACTATTTTTATAGCGACTTTCATTTTTAATAATTCCGTACTTTACGCACAAACTCCCACTCCGTCAGGTATAGCAGGTGAAATTGAAGTCCTATCAAATATTTCCAGCTGTTCAACTGCTCAAGTTAGTATTACCGTAAGTAGCAGATTAATACAAGGTATAGCTGATGCCGATGTTTACCTAAGTACTATATCAAACCCCTCCTACAGTCTACTAATCGATTGTTGCGATGGGCCGTGCGGACCATCTAATGTTGTTTCTTCTTACCGACTTACAAACGATGTCCAAATTTATGATTGTACTGGTAATTTACCCACAATTTGTCCTCTTGGACAAACCGCAAATCTTGGTTCGCATTCAGCACCAGGTGGCTTATCTAATTATCCAAGCGGCCAAGTCGGGATTAGAGTCATACCTTACTTCATTATCAGAGATCGAACACAAATTTTGGATGGAGGTGCTATTCCTTTAATTACTGGTTGTACTCTAAATCAACCGCTACCTACAACTCAAATTTGTAATCCCGCTATTGGGGGCTGTGGAGCGGGCGGAAGATGCCGTCCTACAGAAACGTGTAACGCAAGCGGGCAATGCGTATTTGATCCCCTCTCTTCGTGTAATATCTGTACTGATTATAATCTCACTTGTGGAGGGGGTGGATGCCCGCCAGGATATGTATGCTATAACACCGGAATAGGCCTTACTGGTTATCAATGCGATTACCGACCAACTGTCTGTCTTAGTTGTACTGATACAAGTGGCACTTGTGGGGCTAATGGACAATGTAATCTTTTACAAAAATGCGTTGGCGGTTATTGCGTAGAAAATACTCTCAGTTGCCTTCAGGCTCCCACCACATGTACGGGGGTTTCTACAGGACAATCTGGAACATGTGTTACTGGGTTTACTTGCGGTTCAATTCCAGGAACCACCCCAGATGGAATAAATAATCCACTTGACCCTAATTCAGTTTGCTCTTTGGGCCAAATTTGTTGTGTACCCGCATCACCTGCTACTTCCAAACCACCCATGGTTTACTGCGACGCTTCTGGAAATCCAACCATAGATCCTTTATTAACTGGAAAACTTTACACAGCAATCGGCTGCATTCCAATAACAAACAAGAATGATTTTGCAGAATTTATTCTCGGTTGGGCAATTGGAATTGCAGGTGGCATTGCCTTTCTTTTGATTATCTACGCAGCATTTTTGGTAATAACCTCAGCAGGAAATCCTCAGAGACTTCAGGCGGGAAAAGAGCTTTTGACCGCAGCTATTAGCGGTTTATTATTACTCCTTTTTGGAGTTTATATTTTAAGACTTATCGGAGTACGAATTCTTAATATTCCAGGATTATGAAGATAATTAAAATTACTTTAATTGCAACTATCTTTCTTTTGTTTGGAGTGCTTTTCCTATCTCAACCCACCAAAGTTCATGCACAAGCTGGGCAGTGCAACCTAACATTTACTCCGAATCCACTTTCGGCAGGTGTGCCCGGTAATATCAATTTGACGAATGGAAATGCAAATACAAGGTATAATCTGGCTTTCAATAATAACGCCTGCTCAGCAACCACCCCATTTCAGACTGACGCGTTGGGGCAAAATTCAACCCCCATTTCGGTAAATTGTACAGCCCGTGGGAGATATTCAATATCAGCAACAAGTACCAGTACAACGAGTCCGAAAAACTGTATTGAAAATCTAGATGTCCTAGGACCTGTAGGATTGCCATGTGATCCTTACTGTACGACATCTCAATGCGGCCAATCTCAGTGTTTATCCTGCGTATTTTGCCAACCAACCCCCCCGCCAGTCGGACGAGCTGGCATACAATTTGGAAGATTTATTAGGTTAGGGTTGCCAAACTTCTGGAACTGCGGATTAACGAATATATGTAGTGTAGGAAATATTGTCGCTGCACTTTTACCATACATCTTTGGAATTGTTGGTTTTCTTATTCTTATTTACATTGTCATGGGTGGATATCAAATTCTTACCTCTCAGGGAGATCCGAAAGGAATTGCAGCAGGCCGGGAAAAAATTATGTACGCAATTGTTGGTTTCATTGTAATATTTGTGGCATTCTGGATAGTGCAGCTCGTTGCACGAATTCTTAATTTACCACCAATAATAAATGTTTTTGGATGAGAAACAAACTCATATGTCGTATCTCAAAACTCAAAACCATAACTTAAATCTAAGATCTAATGTAAAATACAGAGCCTATCAATTTTCGTTATCAATTATTGTTTTCGTTAAGGATTTTCCTGAAAAAAGAGTTTATTGGATAATCGAAGATCAATTATTACGTTGCGCGACTTCTATCGGAGCAAACCTAGTCGAAGCCAAGTCATCGAGTTCTAAAAGGGACTTCATAAAATTTTATGAGATTGCCCTTAAAAGCACTAACGAAACTATCTATTGGTTGATGCTCCTGGAAGATTCAAAACTAGAAAAAGTAGACAAAGTAGAGCCACTCCTGTCTGAAGCAAAAGAGATCGGAAAAATGATTGCATCTAGTCTTTTGACAATGAAAGGTAAAAGAAGTTAAATAGCTCTAAGATATGGTTTTGAGATCTAATATTTGAGTTCTAACATAGTATTGTATTAAACTTTAACTATGAACTATCTTGCGCAGGTTGATATAGACCAATCTTTTTTTGGCCAGGTTGGACATTTTTTAGGAGATCTTAACCCTGGCGTTGAAGGATTAGGGCAACTTGTCTCCATCCTTTTATCTAACGCCATAATGGTAGCAGGAGTTGTTCTTGTAATTCTTATAATTATTGCGGGTTTTTATATGATTACTGGGGCTGGAGATCCGCAAAAGATTGAGCAGGGAAAAAATATTATCACAGCAGGAATCATTGGCTTTATAATAATAGCAGTTGCATTTTTGATTGTACGTTTTATTGAGAGTACATTTGGTGTAAGTATTTTAGGTTAATAATATGCAAAATCCTTGGGGAAGTGTTCCTGTACCAACCTGGCTACGTCCTTTTGCCGGAGGAAGTGTGAATGGACTACAGGTACTTCTAAACATTATTCTGCGAACTCTGATTGTCGGAGCCGGGATCTATACAGTACTTAACTTAATTCTTGCCGGTTATGCCTATCTTTCAGCAGGCGGTGACCCAAAAAGAATTCAAGATGCTGGTGCAAAAATTTGGCATAGCGTTTTGGGCCTGATTATTGCTGCAGGGGCTTTCGTACTCGCGGCAGTTATTGGACTAATTCTCTTTAACGACGCAAACGCATTATTACAGTTAAAGGTCTTTACCCCTTAACTATGGAAAGTTTGATTGCACAAAATCCTACACCCATTGGTAATCCCTTAAGCGGTATAGGGACTATTGGTTTGGTGGGAGGTGCTGGAGGAGCCGTTGGAATTCTTGCTCAAATCTTGTCGACAACCATCGGCGTTTTAACAGTCATCGGAGCACTTTACTTTATGTTCGTACTAATAACAGGTGCCCTAGGTATTATTTCATCTGGTGGAGATAAAGCGGCGTACGAAAGTGCCAGAAGAAGAATCACAACTGGGGCAATCGGTTTTGTCGCTGTAATTGCCGCAATGTTTCTTTTTGACCTTATCGCCACCTTACTTGGACTCCCGGACATCCTCGACCTTCAGTCAATGATTAATGCAATTAGAATACCTTAATTGAAAAACTCACCTTGCAGGAAATGTAAGTTGGGTCAAGAAAAAAGTTTTTTTGCACACAAAATGTCCGTTAGGGGATAAAATTGAGATCATTTTACCCCTTGACAAAAAGAATTGGTGATGGCCATAATAATAATCAGCATAAAGATAATTAAATAAATTTCATGACAACACTTTTTTCAACAGTTCTCGCCCAAAGTCCAATCAACATTAGCCCTGGAGGACAGTTCTCGGGTCTTAATAACATTACGATTGCTAACATTATTTCCGCTCTAATAATTTTAGTTCTTATTGTCGCAGCTTTAGTTTTCTTCTTCATGCTAGTCTGGGGTGGAGTAAGATACATAACTTCAGGTGGCGACAAAGCCCAGACAGAGGCTGCGCGAGGTCAAATCACCGCAGCACTAGTTGGATTAGTTATAGTCTTTGCAGCTTGGGCAATAATCAACTTAGTTAATATATTCTTCGGGGTAAACATATTGCAACTCAATATCCCGAATGCACAAGCTCCATAAAAGGAGTAAGAAAAAGAGAACCCCGATTAAATCGGGGTTTTTTTGTGGACAAAACTATAAGATTCTATCAATACACCAGTTGCCCTTCTCAAATTCTTCAATTAAACTAGAGGTATGGAAAGTAAGCTACTTGCCCAGGCGGGAGTTCACAATATAAGTGGAATTGCTACCCTCAAAGGATTGGAGGGCATTTTTGAAAACGCAATTGCTGCTCTACTTGGACTTGCAGGCATCGTTCTTTTTTTTATGCTTATTTGGGGAGGTATTCAGTTTATTACAGGAGGCGGAGACCCTAAGGCCATAGAACAAGCCAAAAAAACTTTGACATACGCAATTGGAGGAATGGTACTTCTTGCTTTATCATATTTATTCCTGCGATTCATCGGAGTTTTTACCGGACAATTGAACATTCTAAATTTCCAAATAGCACCATAGGGCCCAACATGTTTCTGTCCAATTTTTTTTTTAATAACAAAGAGTTTATTAGAATATACTTCTTGACTTTCTTAGTGGGTTTTTTCTTCTTACTATTTTTTACATTTCCAAAAGAAATTAAGGCTGCCTGTTATTGCGTCAATCCTGACGGCAGTAACTGTGCCTGCGATACAGCAGCTCCGACCCCACCTGCAATTCTATATGACGCAACAATTAATACACAGGGGGTCGCGGTAAAATGCGATACTCAGTGGGAAGCAAATGCTTATGACGCTGTTAGAAACCCAGTTTGTGGTACGGCTGCGGAAACTATACCTTATTGCTCTCGAACAAGTTGGAGTAATACGTCCCTTATTTGTTGGGGAACAAACTTTGATGGTCCTATCACACCGGCCGGTATTTCCGTTGACAAAGGATGGCAACAATTTGCCACACCCTCAGATGTTACTTTTAATACAGGTGCCTGGACTGGAATAACTGATATTTTGGCCTGCGGCTCAAATGTATTCTGCTGCGGTTCACCTGTAAGTCATTGCCCAGAGTCAAAAACATACGGCTCTTGCAGCGTACGAAATCCAGAATATGACCCAAAGCGTCCTCCTGCAATTTGTAGTAATTCTGTTACAAATCCTCCACCGCCTGGAAGGCGCACCCCATATCCAGATCCGTATGTTCCTTGTAACGAAACGAGGCCAAACTTAACTCATCCTTTTGAAGGCGAATTTCACTCTCTAAGACCCTACCAGGCAAGTCCTTGTAATAGGCGTTTGGAAGATTTGGCGCTTTTTTGCGGAAACGATTTTATTTTAACTGACAGCTTTAGCGTTGATAAACAATTCGACCCCTCAAATTATTCAGGAAGCTACTCCTCTCCTCCCGCAGTTCCTTCTACACCTCTTGGAGCAGCATGCTATGCCTGTCGAGGCGGAAATTGTTCACCAATCGGATTTGACCCAACTTGTATGGGAACTGCACTTGCATCTTATATGAATGGTGTGATATCCAGCGCAACAAGCGCAGGGCCTTTAACGCATATTAAATTTCTTTCTCCTGCATTTAACTTCACAAATCCCGTGACATATCAAATTGCGAGCGCAATGAATGCTGCCGGTGCCGACTGGTCATCTCTTACTGGTATCGCAGGAAACGCTTATAACTGTTGTGGTAATAATGTTACCGGACACGTGTCGGCCTTCAGAACAGCTACTGGCTTAAACCTTCCTGTAATGGTAACCGAAACAGGCGTTATCGATGGAACACTGGGCGATCTTGGAACACAAATGTCGTTAGTAAAGGGAGATTCCAGTTACTTAGGGGCGCTATTCTTTAACGGTTTCGGTTACGGAAATTACGATCCCGCAACTTGGAATCCAAATTTACTGAACCAGGGAAAGATATCCGACTTTGCAACCGCCTGCGGTAGCCTTCCGTGCACAAAACTTGGAGCGAATTCTGCTGTATATTACTCAGCCCCGTCACAATTTTACTCAGACGTCGATGGAGTCGATGGAATGATTTACACACTAGCTATTTCCAACGGCATCGACGAAACCCCAGTCCTTACAGATATTGGTATCGCACATAGTCGTAACCTTATTCCGATAATCCGAATTGGTGATGCAAGTTGGACAAGTGGTCCGTCAGCATCACAATACGGAGCCTTCCTTCGGTCAATTGACAGTCAAGTAAGCGGGACTGTTTACGCAATTACTGGGCCGAATGAGCCAGATATTGAACACTGGCTTGCTCCGCAATGTACTTCGGTATCCACTACTCCATCTTCACAATGCATTCCGTCTTTAAACACTTGCGATCCGACCCTTCCTAATCAGTGCGCAAACTCTCCTGATTGTCGTGATAACGGCGACGGAACCGAAACTTGCGTTTTTAACATCTCAAGAACCAGGGATATCACCATCGACCCTCAAGATACAGAATTACCGATAATGGGTTACACTGAACCTTCAATAGGTAACCAGTCTGACCCTTTTAGAGTTATAAACAGCCGATTTCAAGACGAAACAGTAACCGACCCACAAAAAGTAAACGAATATGTCAGTTGGTATTTAAATGGAGTAATAGGCCGAGCAGAATATGACCCGCCAGATACTGACATCTTTGGAAATCTTACAACCCAAGGAGAAAAGAGGATCATAGACTTTTCCGGACCTTTGAAAAGACTGCTTTCTTGGGAGAGCCAGGTCGTCAGAAGAATTCAAGAGGTAGACAAACAACAGCAGGGTAATATTCGTCATAATCAGATTGTCGCGTGCTCGAACATCCTTCTTGGGGTATCTCACTGTTATCCGGGTCTTCAACTCCCACCACTCATCCCACCTGGGGCTAGGCTATCTGACTTTGTAACTCAAGCACCGCCACTTCAGCGCATCTGGAATATATCTCTTCTTAGTTCAATATGGAATCTGTATTGGAATTTAGTTAATCCCGGACAACCACCCCCACCCCTTCCAGTTAATCCCAGTCCATTTTTTGTTTATTGGATACGGTATCAGTTCTGGAGATTATTTAATCCTGCAAGTTCAACAATGTTTTCCTATATTCCTTTCTCCTCAACTGAAGATAGGGTTGGTCAAAGTAGATTAGATACTTATTCCATTCAACCCGCGGGTTCCAGTAGTGTAACGATCTTAAGTTCTCAAATTACAAAACAAAATCCTTCCTTTCTTTATTTTTCCCACATGCTTGAATCAAACGAGCTTGGAGAGCTTTTACAAACTCTTCACTCGTATAAAGGAGCAGATCTTGCTGCTCCAGCAGATCCTGCCATTGCGCCAAGTGCTCAATATTGCGACATACGCGAAATTCGGTCAAACCCGGGAGACTCTCTTTTTGCCTCAAATCTGACCGCAACGATTCAGTATACTGCCCAAATGTCCTGTGATTTTGCTATCTATGACCCCACTCTTCAAGGAAATCTTTGTAGTAAATTAACAGGTGGATCTGGTTCTTGTCAGCCCCTACCTGTTTCAAACTGGAACTGTAGCAATTACTATGGTCAAGTCGACTGCGGACTGAATCAATTCTGTGGTGTCGGATGCACTCCTGCTGCTCCTACTTGTATACCTTCGGGGCAAGTCTGCGAGGCTTCGGGGATATCGCTTGGTCAATGTTGCCCAGGATTAGCCTGCAACACAGGAACAGGTAATCTAACTTGCGGAATTGATCCCAATTTTGGCAGTAACCTTAATCTAACTCAAAATTGCTCAAGTACGGCAACAATTGCTCTTCAGACTGTAACGGAGACTCCTCTAGCCGATGAGGTTTGGTCTCGTTTGGTTGCAGGTCCAGCCGCCGTATTTAAAAGAATATTTCCAAAAATCGAGGATGCGCCGGGGCGTCCTATTAGACGGCTTTGGGACATTCCGGCAGCCTCTCCCGTAAACTATACAGTCACCGGTGGTGCACTTGCAGGAAATCCAGCAACCGGGCGGTTGGGGTCTCAAGCCGAACTTTACTTTCCCCATATCGGCGGAATTCATGAATACTTTTTAAATTGTATTCAAAAAACGCTTAGACCTAAGGGTTTTGGCCAAGGATGTACGTCTGCCCCAGACCCACTCAACGACCCATACGCCCCTCTCGGCCAAATTGGAGGAGCAAGGTGTGGAATCTCTGCCCAATCTTGGAGAATCAAGGACAATCCTACCCAATTTACCCAACACTTCAGAACTTTGGGAGTAACCAACGTCAGGTTCGGAATAGACTGGGCGGCAGTTGAAGGAGCAACAAAAGACGTTTATGACTGGAATGGAAATGGAATTGATACAGCCGTAAACACGATGCTGGGAAACAATACAACAATAATTGGAATTTTTGTCACAATTCCTCCTTGGAATACTATCAATCCCGGAGATCCTAACGATCCCAACAGTTGTATCCGTAATCAAACAAAATGTGTAATGGATCGTAATGATCAAAATGTTGTAAATGAATTTAGACAGTTTGCACAAGACGTGGTCAGAAAATACCCAAGAATTAGAAATTGGGAATTTTGGAATGAGCCAGATATGTGGGAAAACTTCAAAGGTATTAATGGGAACTATGATCCCAATGGGAACTTCGATCCTGCGCTATATGTATTTTGGTTAAATCAATTCAGTGATGCCGCAAAGCAAGTTGACTCAAGCCTTACAATCGCCGCAGCGGCCCCGCTGGGGGGAGCCGGAGCTTCCGCAGTAGATGATTATTACCGATATAATGGAAGATTTGACGCAGTTACGTTTCACCCTTATGGGGCAAATCGAAATACTGACCCCTTAGACCGTAATAACGTTTTGGCAATAAGAGATATTATGGTTACAAGGGGCTATTCAAACAATAAAATCTGGCTGACTGAATACGGCTTCAACACTATCCATGCAACTAACTCTAATTATTGTATAGGTGGCTTAAGTTATGCAGAACAGGCCCAAAGAGTACAAGACGCCCTAAGCTGGATCTTTACACAAAATTATGTCGAGTTTGCCGATTTACACATGCTTCATGATATCCCACCCCCTGAGGGACCTCTCTGTATGGGTCTAACGGGAGAACCCCTTGCCGGCTTTTCTCCCTTAAAAGATGCTTATCAAGTATTTCAATCCCTTTGTACAGCACCGGCTGCTCCGACCGGAGGAAGATGTCAGATCGGAACGGGGCTTTGCAGCCCAACATATCTTAGCCAATGGTTCCCAGGATGTCACGCCAACCAAGCCTCAGTTATTTGCAACAGAGAGTCAGGTGGAAACCCCACAGCCTTAAATGATGATTGTAGAATTGGAGCGACTCCCGACTATTCAGCTGGTCTTTTCCAAATAAACCTCTTAGTTCACCCGCCTGTGTGTGCAGCGGCCTTTAGTTATACATCGTACCCCAATCCCTCCTGCCAAATACTAGACCAACCGACAGTTGATTATTGTTTATACGGCGATGGACAAACATTTTTTGGGTATTTTGATCCAGACGAAAACGCAGCTTACGCTTCTGCAATGTCCGGAGGTGGACAAGATTGGAGTCCTTGGGGATCACCCAATGTTATTTGCATGCAACTTGTAGCCAGCCTATGCCCATAAAGAAAAAAAACGAAAACACAAAGCCGGGAAGGGACGTAAAAAGAGTAATTCTCTTTATATTTCTTATACTTTGTGTATTGGTTTTGGTAAAAGTTTTTAAAAACACCGAATTTCTTTCTAAATTCTTGCCTGGGAATAATAGATTTAAAGGCCCAACAATCGTAATTTCGGGTGTAAGAATGAATGACTTTACAAAGGGTATAGAAAATTTCGATAAAAAAAGTTATGTCACAATTTCCCGCACAGACAATTTTCATATTTTCTATCTTCCCGACCAAACCCTTTTTTATATTACAATCTCTGCCTCACCATTTAACGAACAGAAGGATGCCGCTGAAAAAGTTTTCTTAGAAAAACTAGGAATAACCCCGGAAGAGGCCTGCAAATTGAACGTGGACGTTGCGACTCCTGCATCCGCAAATCCCGATAATGCAGGTCAGATATATAAACTTAGTTTTTGCCAACAAAACCTGTGACATTTAACAATTAACATTTGACTCTATGAAGAAATTTAGATTCAGAAAATTTCAAGTTTATAAAGATGCACTTGTTTTTAGAAGTGAAATTAAAACGCTAGTTAAGAAATACTTCCCTGATTACGAGTTATATCTTTTAGGGGATCAAATAATTAGAGCCGCTAATTCAATCATACTAAATATCGCAGAGGGTACTGATCGGAGTACTGATAAAGATTTTGCCAATTTCTTAAATAAATCTCATACTTCTATTAATGAAATTGTCGCTTGCCTCGATATAGCATTGTTAGATAGATACATTTCAAAAGAAATTCACATTCAATACTTAGAGAATGCACAAAAATTAGCAAATCAGATTACTGCCTTCAGAAGAAAACTTTTAAAAGATGGCAATTAATTTTGTAACTAAATGTCAAAAGTCAAAAGTCAAAAGTTATTCTTGAGTTATTCTTGCAATTAGAGAATGACAGTATGTTATTATTAATTTAGATAGACGAAGTTATTCAAGTAAAATGTCAAAAGTCAAAAGTCAATTGTCATTAATCAAAAAACTGATCATATCCTTAGTTCTGGCTTCAGTACTTCTAGTTAGTCTTGTTACTCCTTATGCTCAGGCACAAGTAGGAACATGGTATCACCCGACATTTGGCGAGTACGCGACAAAGGTTTACGATCAAACCAATCCAGATGAGATTTTCGGCGAACGCTATACTCAGGCACAAGTAATTTGGATTCTACACGCGTTGAAAGCGGCATTTATGCCCCCGGAAATATTACTCTGTATTGGAACAAATTTTGCAAGCCCCACATCTATTTCGGCTTGTTTAGCAGGAGTAATTTCCGGCATCTTCCAAGCTTTTGGGATCGGTTATGTGGGTGAGACCAACTTAGCTCAGGTAATTAATAATACTGTATCCAATAATCCGATTTCCGGTATTGGGTATATACAAAATAAATTATCACAATTTCACCTAATTCCTCAGGCCGAAGCCCAAGGATTTGGTTTTTCAACGCTCTCTCCAATTCAAGAAATTTGGAAGGCAATAAGAAATATTGCGTACTTTCTTTTGGTCATAGCATTCGTTGCCATTTCCTTCATGGTCATGTTTAGACTGAAAATATCTCCGCAGACAGTAATCACTATTCAGTCCGCAATTCCCCGCATGATATTCGTTTTATTGTTAATCACATTTTCCTATGCGATAGCAGGATTTGTTATAGACCTTTCTTTTGTATCCGTCGGGCTTCTTGCCGTTGCCGCTGATTCTGTAAGTTCTCTTTCTGCAGTTGAACTTTACACCAAACTTATTGGAGGCCATCCAATGATTACAATGTTTTTGATTGTAAATACTTACATTACAGCGTATACAATAATCCCACTAACCGTTGGAGTTTTATCAGTAACCATGGCAGTACCAGCATTATTTATTCAGGGCATTATATTCCTTGTAATTATCGCTTTTTTCATACTTATCTGGCTACGAATTCTTTGGACTTGGATAAAAACCTTTATAAATATCGTTCTTCTTATAGTTTTTGGCCCAATAATAATATTAGGCGGAATATTTCCCAATACTGGAGGGTTCGGTAGTTGGCTTAGAGACCTAGTAGCCCAAGTTGCAGTATTTCCCGGAATAATTGCTATGTTTTTTTTGGCTCATTTTATTTTCTGGAGTTCATTTAATGCAACGAATCCTGGCATATTTGAAACGATTTTCACTGGGCTTAACACTGTAAATTTATTAAACCCGTACGGAATACAATCTTTAGGAGGTTCGGGTACTATTCATCTGCCTGGTTTCGATCTGGGAACGGGGATTAATTTCGGATTTATAGTTGCAATTGGAATACTCGCTTTGGTTCCAAATATCGCTAATATAATTCAATCGCTTATTTCCAAGAGGCCGTTTGGGTATGGTTCTGCAATTGGTGCTGCTATTATGACTGGAGTGGGAATTGGTGCACAACCTATTACTTATCCTTACGGTCTTATAAGGGGCGGTTATGAAAAGAAAATCATGGGTGAAATTGAAGCTCGTGGATGGAGGGGGCTTTTCAGTGCGTTTGGGAGGAAACCATGTCTTTCCGAAGATACGCTAATTGACACTCCAAAAGGAGCGATTGCTGTTCAACATCTAAAGAAGGGGGTAAAAATATGGACATTAAACAAATCTGGTTTGCGTATCTCCGTAAAGATCCTTAAGGCTATCATTACACCAGTGCCGAAGACACATATAATAACTCATCTTGTCATTGACGATGGGCGTGAACTCTTCGTTTCACCTGGCCACCCTAGAAGTGACGGTTATACAATTGCTGATCTTAAGGTAGCAGATGTTTACGATGGAGGTCACGTAACAACCGCCGATAATATTTTTTACCAGAAGGACTTCACTTACGATATACTTCCGGCTGGGGAAACAGGATTGTATTGGGCAAATGGAATCCTCGTAGGAAGTACTCTCTCCTCCATACGCAAAACGAGTATAAAGCAAGGATTAATAAATTCCTTTCAGGCTTTTAAATAATAATGTATCAAATTAACGAAGCTTCGCTCGCTTACCTTGCTTCTTCTTGAAATACATATCCGAAAAGTCGTTTCAAAAGGTTTGATAAGAAATTACTTATGTTCAATGCCCGGGTTTCGGGATTTCGAAAAATAAAGCCTACCATCTGATCCACCTGCGTTTTTGTCTGAGCCCAAGTTTTTATTGAAGTTCCCAAATACTCTTTGTAAAGAAAGTCTCTTCTTTCATTACTTATCAGCTCTTCCTTAGACATTAGATCTATCAAGTTAAGATACTCTTGTAACTTTGAATATTTTAAGGCTTCTATTGATTCGGGAGCATTTTTATCTGCCCTCATCCACTCAAGAGTTCTTTCTCCCAGTTCAATATGTTTTGTTTCTATACCTGACACTTTTTCTGTTTTACCTGCTACTAGTTCTCCGTTTTTCCTTGTAAAACCAACTTTTTCTTCACCCGTCCCCATATGTTCAAAGTAATCTTGTAAAGCTATTAACTTCTCATCGGTTGGATTGAGTAAATAAGGTAGTAAAGCCACCTTTCTTGTTACTTCTGCCTTAGCTTCGTAATCAGCATTAACTCCAACCACTCCTTCATATGTCTTTAGCCTTTTATCAAGTAATTCTTGCCACAAATCTTTACTTCCTATTTTTACATGTTCCAAACTAATTATTTTATCGATCTTATTTATTTCTTCACCTACTTCATCTTTCACTTTAATGAAATCCACATTATTCAAACCCAACCCTTGAAGATATTGAAGGTTTTCATCTTCTGCTTCTTTGAGCATATCGGTAAGGGGGTCTCTTAGCCCCATATCAAAAGGGTTGCCCTCAAATTTTCCCACGCCTTTCCATATACCCTCCGTTCTTCTTAAACCCCTATGGCCTTTGAACCATCTCTGAATATTAAGAAGCCTTTCCAAATAGAAGTCCCCCAAACCACCCAATCGCATACCCTGAGCGGCAGCTCTTCCAGTAAGACTATAGAGTCCTCCGGTGTACTTTGTTGCCCACTCTTTGTTTCTAAATTCTAAAAGCTTTAAAAGTTTGGTTTCTTCATCACTAAGTCTTTCTTCATCTGAAATTGGCAGTCCTCTTTTTTGTTTTTCGTTAATTTTCTTATATTTGGCAACTATAGATCTTTCCCTTCTCTTTGCTTCGTCGCTTACACCATCTTCCAACACATTAATTTGCCTGTCGATTAAGTAATCTCTTTCATAATCAGGTATTTCTTTGCCCAACCTAAAGAAAAAATCCTCAGAATTATCTCTGCCCCCCAGTGCATATGCAGTCTCAAGTCCTTTATCCTCCACGACTCCACCGTGCTTAAAATAATCAATAATGTATCTTTCTTTAACATCTATTTCTTTTTTAAGATCCTTGCCCTCCTGACTATCCGGATCTAAATTCCCAAAAAGGTCTCTTCTCCGTGCCAAAATCCTTCCCATACGCTCATAGTTTTGGAATTCGCGTTCTACGTCACCTGAAATTCTTTCATAACTAAAGGCATGTATTAGGTGCTCAAATTTAAGAGCAGAGCTCACATCTGAAAAACCTTGGACCCCTGCCTCTTCCCGAATTCTAACCATTCTCCGAATAATTCTTCGTTTGTCCAGGTTTTCTTTCATTCTTCTTCCTAATGTTCTCGTTTCAGTGCGGTGCGAAAAGTGGAAAGTAGCATTTACTAAAGCTTGGTACGCTTGGGGCTGCTCCTCAAAATGCTGTTCTATTGATTCTAAAGTTCGAATCCTATCCTCCATCCATTTTTCTACATCGTTTTTGTATTTGTCGTTTGAGTAATTATATTCCCCTCTCCCTATGGTCCCTCTTTCCTCATCAGAAAGTCTTTCATACATTCTCGCAGGAGTTGGTAGTCTAAAGACTTCTGGTGTTTGAAGTTCTGCAAGTTCAAATGTTGCTTGATCATAAAATGCAGTATTGGCTTGTGCTTCAGCTATCTGGTCAAGAAACTCTAACTGGCGTAAATAAGCTTCAGCTGTTAAGCCTGTTGCTCCGCCTTTTTCTGCTTCCTCTGCGAGCTTTTTTCTTGTTTTTCGAAGTTCGGCTTGAAGTCTACTGTACTCGGACTCTGCAGAACTTTCTGGTTGGCTCTCTGGACTTACCGGAGATATACTATCGGGTGTCGTCGGAATTTCACCACTACTAGCTTGGCCTGTCTGACCTTCTGGAGTTTCACCAATTGGTAGTTGTTCTCTTTCCATATCGTCACCCATACTTGCAGGGTTTCCTTCTCCTTCTTCTGGCATATAGGATATTTTACCATCTCGAGGCAAAAATAACTAAATAATGGGTTGTGAAAAATGCTTGGGGTTGAATATATAACTTCATGCTGTAAGCTGAAGCTTATAGAGCATAGCTCAAAGCGCATAGCACAAAGGTCATGATTGAGATAGCCAGCTATAAAAATTTGGTAGCTTACCAAAAAGCAAAAAGTTTAACAATTGAGACAAGTCTGTACTTCTCGAAGTTAAGGTTCCCAAAAACACAAGAGTTTTTAGTAATACAACTTTTACGAAGTGTAAGTTCTATAGCGGCAAATATAGCAGAAGGTTACGGAAGGTATTATGATAAAAGTTACAGACAATTTCTAAGTATAGCGAGAGGCTCTTGTTTTGAAACCGAATATTGGCTAGAAATTATATTAGAGCTGGGAATGTTTGATAACAAAACCGTTAAAGTATTTATCGAAGAAAATAACCAAATCGCAAAAATACTTACAACAATGATGAAAAATTTAGAAAGGAAAACGCAGTCTTAGCCTATGTGCTTTGCTTTATGCACTATGTGCTATGTACTGTGCTAACGCGCAGTGGAACTAGAACATCCGATACCACAACAAATTTCTTCCTTCCAATTCAAGTTGGTGGGAGACATGACGTTAAAGCAATTTTTTCAAGTTGCTGCTGGATCACTTCTTGCACTTCTTTTGTATTCTTCCTCACTCCCATCCTATGTTAAATGGCCTTTAATCATAATTTGTTTTTTGGCTGGAGTTGCCTTCGCCTTTTTCCCACTTCAGAATAGACCGCTTTCAACCTGGATACTTTTATTTATTAAGTCAATTTATTCTCCGACAATTTATACCTGGAGAAAATCTGACAAAAAGCCCGCCTACTTTTCCGCTGAGCCAATATTAAACGTTGCTCCCGTTACCCTACCGTCGGCCACCCAAGAACTACCAGTTCCTATCCAACCGCTTGTCACGCCCGATGAAGACGCGGTAAATCCTCCTGAATTCACAAAACTCGAAAAAAAGGAAAAGGAGATTCTGACCTCAATTTCCCAACATTTTGCAAAAGATGTTTCTCCCGCTCCAGTTTTTCCAGAATCTCAACAAAGTCCCAAAAAAGTCGAGGTTCCCAATATCCAGCCTCTTGAGGTAGCTAATGAGGAAAAGATACAAGACTTGCCTCCTGTTGAGCTATTTGTTGCCCCTTCTAGCCTAACCAGTTCCATTGTTAACCCTATGGCTGGAACAAAGAGTGATAATCTACAGTCTGCTACTTTTTCACCAGAGTCAGCTCCTCCTACACCGCCTACTAAAGCAAATATTATCGTCGGGCAGGTCGTTGATCCTGACGGAAAAATCGTGGAAAATGCAATTCTTGAAATAAAAGATACTGAAGGTAGACCCGCCAGAGCACTTAAAAGCAACAAATTGGGCCATTTTATGATTGTAACTCCATTAGCTGACGGTAGGTACGAAATACTAACGGAAAAGGAAGGACTTATTTTTGAACCGGTCTCGATCGAGGCAAAAGGAGAAATTATCCCACCGATTGCAATATGGGCGAAGAAATCAAGTTAAGAAGTTATTAAAGTTACTAAGTAATTAAGATAATGAAGAGTTTAAAGCGAACTAACCAATAACTAATAACAAATAACCATTTAATATGACAATACCGTTTTTATCAACACCGGACAAAGCCCTTACCTCAACAACCCAAGATTTAATTCCTATTGCAGATATTGTTGACGGTGTGGTTATCTACAAAAACGGGGGCGCAGCTTTAATCATGGAGTCGACCTCACTTAATTTTGGACTTTTGAGCGAAAGGGAGCAGAATGCCGTTATAGCAAGTTACGCGGGACTTCTAAACTCTTTTAACTTTCCAACGCAAATTATTGTAAGAACTCAGAAAAAGGATATTTCCCGATATATGGAATTTTTAACCGAAGCCGAAAAAAAAATTAAGAACCCAAAGCTATTTAGTGTAATGGAAGATTATAAGATGTTTATTCTCGATGCGATCAAAAAGAAAAACGTTTTAAGTAAAAAGTTTTACGTTGTTATTCCTTTTACGCCTTACGAACTGGGTGTAGCTAAATCGATACTCTCAACTCTTCGACCTTCAGGGCAAAAGAGCCCGCTTCCGTATCCAAAATCCTATGTTGTCAGAAAAGCAAAAATTGCACTCCTTCCTAGAAGGGACCACTTAATACGTCAGGCTGGAAGATTACAAATCAAGTTACGTCCCCTTGCAAGCGAAGATCTGATTAAACTTATTTACAATGTCTATAACCCTGAGTCGCCGGTAAAAGAAAAGGATATTTTCAGTTAATAATCATGAAATTTAATCTTTTTAAACGAAATAAAAAGCCTGAGCAAAAAAAGGTTCCTCCCCAACCTGATACTCAAGCAATTCCCATTGTGCCAAAAATTCAGGTCGCATCAGAAGTAAAATCTCAACCAGCCGTTTCAGATCTCACTAAAAAGCCGTCAATTAAAGATCCTGTCGAGGCAATAAATAACCAAAAAATGGAAGTTCTTGATGTTGTTGCATCCTCTGCAGTAGAGGTGGATTTCGACTATTTTAAAATAAACGACGTTTATTTAAGAACGCTCTTTATCGCAGGCTACCCTCGATTTGTGTCTCCTGGCTGGCTTGAGCAGGTTGTGAATTTTAATAGTTCTCTGGATATATCGTTTTTCATTTACCCAATTGAGGGGAAAAATGTTTTGGATGATCTGATGCGAAAAGTTGCTGAAATGGAGGCTGAAGTGGCAACGGACCTTGAGCGAGGGAAAATAGTTGACCCAGGAACAACTTCAAAACTTGAGGACGCAAGGCTTTTGCAAGACGAGCTTGTAAAAGGAGCTGAACATTTTTTCGAGTTCGGTTTCTATATATCAATTCGGGCTGCGGATCTTGAGCAATTAAATCATATAACAAAACAGGTTGAAGCAACTTTAGGATCATTGTTAATACGCGCTCAGCATGCAACTTTAGATATGGAAAATGGGTTTTTGTCAACCGCTCCTTTTGGTCTGGACAGATTATCAATTACTAGAAACATGGATACGACCTCCTTGGCAACCACATTTCCGTTAACCTCAGCTGAACTTTCAAGCGACAAAGGTATTCTTTACGGAATTAATACTCAAAACGGCTCATTTATTATTTTCGACAGATTTTCTCTAGAGAATTCAAACATGACGGTCTTCGCGACTTCGGGCGCTGGGAAAAGCTATTTTGTAAAACTTGAGTCAGTACGATCCCTTATGTTGGGAACCGAAGTTATTATTATTGATCCGGAAGGTGAATATATAGCACTATCAGATGCCGTCGGAGGCCAAAATATCGCTTTTTCTTTTAACTCTCCTTCTAAAATTAATCCTTTTGATTTATCGCAAGTATATGAAGCCGGAGAAAATAACCTCGGTTTGAAAATCTTATCTCTCCATTCTCTTTTTAAAGTCATTATGGGTCAAATAACCCCATTCCAAGAAGCATTATTGGACAGAGCGCTTGTTGCAACCTACAGGAGTAAGGGAATAACACAGGACCCTGAAACCCAAACAAAAGAACCTCCCCTAATGGAAGATCTTTATAAGATTCTTACCGGAATGGAAACGACAGATGCTCTGGATTTAGCTGCCCGAATTGAAAAGTTTGTTAAAGGATCCTTTGTTGGAATTTTTGATAAGCAGACAAATATTGAATTGGAAAATCCGTTTACTGTTTTTTCGATTCGGGAATTACAAGATACATTGCGCCCAATTGCCATGTTTGTAATCCTTGATTTTATCTGGACACGAATAAGAAAAGACTTAAAGCCACGCTTGATGGTTGTTGATGAGGCCTGGCACATGATGAGATTTGCTGATTCAGCACAGTTTCTTTGGTCTATTGTAAAAAGAGCAAGAAAATACTATTTGGGATTAACAACTATTACGCAAGACGTTGAGGATTTTTTGGCTCAAGATATTGGAAAAGCAATTGTTACAAATTCTGCTTTAAGGGTTTTATTTAAACAGTCCCCTGCGGCCGTTGATCGTGTTGCCGAAGTTTTTTACCTTTCTCAAGGAGAGAAACAACTACTTTTAGGGGCGAATATTGGTGAGGGTATATTTTTTGCAGGAACAAGCCACGCACCAATCACCGTCGTTGCTTCCCCCGAAGAGCACAAACTAGTTACCACAAAACCGTCTGAGCTTCTTGAACAAGCAACGGTCCTTACAAATACTACGCGCACAGCAGTGTACTAGACAATCAAAATGCAAGATCAAGCAAGAGCAATATTAAAAGAAGGCCATAAAGATAGAGAGATAGAATTTATCGCAGATGTAAATGGACTTTTAGGTCCTGATGGAGACCCCAGACTAACTAAACATGAGCCAGAATACGAGGAATTGTGGAAAACTAACCCAGAACTAGCCTTAGAATACGATTCAAAAGCCAAAGTCCCCACAGCCTACAAAATCCTTTATTCACTATTGCATAAAAAACACTACTATGGTGGTGGAGGCGGAGGCGGCGGTAGAGAAGAAGAAGAAAAACAAGAGGAACCCCCAACTGTTATAACCCCCGTAACCCCCGAAAATGATTATTACTCCCAGCTCGGAGTAAACGAAAACGCAACTGGCCGCGAGATCGAAGTTGCATATAACAAAGGGTTGAAACTTTTAAACCTGGACGAGCTGGAAAGAAGTTTAAAAGAAAGAGGCGTGCCCGATAGCGAAGTACAAGAACAGCTCAAGCAAGCCAAAATGGCATACGAATACTATCAAGAAGCTAATGAAGCGTTGGGTAACGAGGAAAAAAGAAGGTACTACGACGAATTCAGAAGGAAAAGCCAAGGGGCTCCAGGCCAGTCAAAATCGGCTCATTATTACGCAGCTCTCGGGTTAACTGATGCCGCGTCACAAACAGATATCAAAAACGCCTATCGTAAGCTTCAAAAGGAACTTCATCCAGATTTAATTGACAAAGATTTTAGAGAAGGCAAGATATCCCAAGAGGAATATAACAGGCGGGGTGAACTTCTTAGGGACATTAATGAAGCCTATCGTGAAGTTTTTAAAAGAGAAAAATATAACCAAGAAAGACAGGATCGGGATGCGAAGAAGGAGCCCGAGAAACCACCAGACGAAAGTAAGCCCCAAGGCCAGGGACCTGAAGTTGAAAAAGCGAGCAAGAAACTCGAAGCACCAACTACCTTTGAACTTCGGCCGGGAATTACAAACTACGATGTATTTGCTGTTCCAACAAAAGAAGACCTGCCTGCGCAGGCAGGTAAAAAGACTTACCATTTAGTTTGGCAAGACAAAGCAGGAAATATATATACAGAAACAGTTGATGAGAGGGCTAAACGAACTGATAAGGAAGAACCAAAATCCCAACAAAAAGTTGAGACACCTGAAGGATACGAGAATTTTAAAAAGGGATTTGTAGAAAAACTTGAAAAAGGAGACTTGAAAGTAGAATCAGGTCTTTACTTTAGTTTAGATTCTGAAGGCAATCCGATTCTTGCTGGCGGAGAAAAAGCTCCTGAGAGAATTTATCTAACATTTACACCAACTGTCGAGGAAAGTGAGGAAACAAAAAAAGCTAGAGACAGGGAGGACGTTAAAGAACATTTAAAACACGTAGAGGATTCCGGACACTTTGATCTTGACCTAGTAACCAGAAACGAACTTGAAGCCGCAAGGGTAATCTCTAAAGAATTTAACGGCGTGGAATTTACAACCGCGCTAAGAATTTATTTTCAGGGAGGAAGGAGTGATGACTTAATTGACAAAGTAGCTAAGGCCAAATTTCTCACACCAGAAGAAAAGGAGTCCTTCTTTATAAGCTCGGACATTATCGCTAGCCTAGAAGAATCAGAAAAGGAATTAACCAAAAATCTACAGTTAGCATTTAGGCATCCTGAAATTACAATAGAACAAGTTGCACCAAAAATTCCCTCTCCTCCCTTTCAAACCCTAACGCTTGAAAGAAAGCAAGAAATTCTCTCCCCAATTGTAAAAACTGCAGTTGGCGAAACCGTTGGAGTTGCAAAATCGCAAGTCAAAAAACTCGTCGTGCAATCTCTCAAGACTGAAGGGAAGAAAACCGTGACCAAAGTTGCAGTAAAAACAGGCAGTAAAGTTCTTGCTAATCTTGCTGCTAGTGCAGTCACTGGTGTAGCTACTGGCGGAATAGGAACAGCAGTAACTATCGCAATTAAAGCTGCAGGAATAGTCCTTTCAGTAATTAAAAAGGCGGTTTCAATCATTCCAAAACTTTTAGGTGAGGAAGACCGCGGCAATGGTTATATGGTAATGGGAGCATTAATAATGTTGGGCGGTATCGTATTGCCCAGCCTTGCAGTGACCTTGGTCGGAGGCGTTGTTTTTGGTTCGAGCTTTTTAAGTACGGTCGGAGTTGCAGGAGCTGGAACACAGGCTGTTGGTTTTGTTCATTCAATGATCTTAGGTCTTGTTTATACTGTTGCGCCAATTTTTACAAAAGCCGTAATAATTGTTTTAATCACAGTACTATTACTTTTTATTTTTATAATTCTAATTATTAATAACAGCGCCTTCGTCGTCCCCCCGCACCAAACATTTGCGCCATTTGGAGGACCTTTAACAAATCCATATGTCGGAGTTTTTAAAGAGGCAAACCCTTCTGGCCCACTTGCTAACAACCAAACTTACACTGTTACCTATACAGTTACAATAACTGCTTTACAGGGAACTTTGACCAACATAAGTTTTTCTAACACTTGTTCGGTTTATGCAAGCTACACTAGAAATTGCCAAGATTTAGAAACAAATATTCAAGCAGGTCCTCAATCTGGACCGCTTCAGAGCTTTCCTTCAATTGCAGCGGCTGCGCCACAACAAATATCAGCAACTCAACCCTATTTAGTAAGCTACGAGGTTCCGTACACAGGAGGCCAATTCAATGACTCACTAATCTCCGACACATTTACTGTAACTGCTACCGAACCTTCAGGAACTTCCCAAACCTCGTTGGGGGTGGTTTCTGTCATAATAGGATCCCCCCCATCGAGTTGTTTTGTAATCAGCGATAACGCATCCAGTTGGAATTCTAGCGCCGTTGTTTCTGGTTATAAAAACAATTTACAAAGAGCAATAAATAGGCTTGTTACAAGATATCCAGTTTTTGTTTCAAAAGTATGCAGTGGCGGAACCGTCAATCTTTGCTACAACCCGCCCGCTGTAGCGGCTTGGGGATATCACTCTCATAGCGCAACTTGCGATATTAGCTTTGATAGTGGTGGACTGACGAGAGAAGATAATGCAACCTACATATTAACCCATGAGGCCTCTCATCACCTCGATGCAATCGACGGAAGCTGGATGTCTCGATATATAAATTCAGGGGCGCCAACGCTTGAGCCACCCCCTCTCTGCTCATATCCTAGCGCTGGTTCTAACCAGAACGAAAGTTTTGCAGAAGGAAATGCTCTCTATGTACAACTGCCGTCATTTTGGGCCAGCAGGTGCGGTAACACAACCTTTCAATCTCGCTATCCCCGACACTACAACTTTGCCGACACGGTTGTATTCAGATAATAGATTATAATGTAACAATGAGAAAACTTTTATCTACTTTTTTGAAATATAAATTTGTTGTTTTAATTCTGGTGGTTTTAATAAGTGCAGTTGTTCTAGCTAGAACAACTCCTATTGAAGAAAAACTTACTACTGCGCCTCAAGGGGGCGCAAGTTATAAATCAATCGTTCCTGGGATAAGTAGTGAAAAAGAAGTAATTGATAAATTGGGTAATCCTTTAAACACAAAAACCGAAGCTGACAAGAAAATATTAGAATATCAGTCGACAAGTCCATTTGTACCACACAAATTTACTCTGGAAAATAATACAGTTATCCTAGTTAAGGAAATAGTTACACTGGAAGATAAAATTAGTAGTCAGGTTTTGAAGCAAAAATATGGAGAACCTCCTTATAAGCTTTTTGATCAGACTTCATATAGTAGTACTTTTTTTCTTTTTGTCTACCCTGAAAAAGGAATCGCTTATCTGGGTCATCAAGACGGAACTGTAATTGAAGTTTGGTATTTTCAACCCACCAATCTCAATACTTTTATGCAAAAATACGCACCCAATTACTCTTTAAACCTTCCAGTTCAACAAGGCTATTAAAAAAGTTAAGCTTGAAGTCTTACCGGCATTATAATATGAAGAAAGTTTGTGTCTTTAGGGTCCAAAAAAAGTGCAGGGGCGTTAGGATCTGAAAGTTCCAATTGAACTTCCTCCCCTCCTACAGTATTTAAAAATTCCTCCAGGAAACGATAATTAAAAGCAATAACAAAGTCTGTACCCTTTTTTAAAATATCAGTTTCTACTTTTGCCTCGACTTTCGTCTTTTGACTTCCTGAAGTCTGACTTTCTGCAGAAAGTTCAATCGAATCTTCCCTTATAAATACTTTTACTACGTTACCTGCGTCTCGTGCAAAAACTGAGGCAAGTTTAACTGCCCGCAACAGTTCTTCCTTGTCTACAAAAACCTTAATTTTCGTTTCTTTTGGAATAATTCTCTCAAAATCAGGAAATTCTCCTTCTATAACTCTCGTTGCTAAGGTTGAGTTTCCTACTCCCAAAAGAACCTGGTTTTCGTTTTTTTTGAATGAAAAAGCGATTGAGTCCTCTGCGCCTGACAACCTAGATAATTCTGAAAGGGCGTTTTTTGGCAAAATTACCCTTTTTTCTTCCTTATCTCCCTTTAGTTGAAGCTTTTTTTGGGAGAGACGAAAGCCGTCGGTTGCGACAAGCGTTATTTCGTTACTTTTGAAAATAGTGAGAACTCCTGTTAAAACAGGACGTGTTTCATCATTAGAAACCGCAAATAATACGTTAGATAAAGCTTTCGTGAAGTCTTTACTTGGAAGCTGTAATGAATTTAATCCCAACTCATGAGGAATTACTGGAAAGTCCGCTGAATTCATACCAGAAATACTTGATTCGAAGTCGTTTGTTGTTACTTTAACTAATTCTTTATCTACTTCTATATTGATTTGGCCAGCACCTAAATTTGAAACTACATCTGTAATAGTTCTTGCAGGTACAGTAATTTCTCCCTCTTTTGTAACTTTGGCTCCGATAGAAATGGAAACTGAAATTTCTAAATTAGTTGAGGCAACAAGGAGTTTATTTTTATTAGTTTTCAGAAGAATATTGGCTAGAACTGGTAGTTGAATACGTGAACCCGCAAAACGAGAACAAAACGATAGAGCTTCTGATAAATTTTCCTGAAGTACCTGGACCTTCATTGTAAACGTATACTAATATAGTAAGGATTACATGTCTAGTCCTTTGTGAGTTTTTATCTAAAAAATATAGTAGTACTAGTAGTAGGGACGGTGGATAAGTGGACTTCTCTCTTCAGGAAAGCTCGAAGTAAATTGTTTACATTGAACGTAGTGAAATGTGCATAAAAAAGTGGATAAGTTAGTGTTTTTTGTGGATATGTGGAATATATCTAACAAGGAATCCTCAAAGCATATTTTTTATCCCCCTTAAATCCTCACGAATACCCACATTACTCGAGGCTAAATGGGTTATTGTATTAACAGCATGCATTACAGTGGTGTGGTCCCGGTTTCCGACCAATCTCCCAACCTCCTGAAGTGGAAGCCCGAGATAAATCCTTAATAAATACATTAGAAGTTGTCTGGGTCTTGCAACAGGACGACGTCTCGAAGCACCAAGAAGCGAGTGTTTACCTAAAGAATAATATTTTGAAACAGCAGAAATAACATCATTCGGGTTTGCTTTGATAGGCTTTCCGTTCTCTTCCCCGTCTTTACCTAGTAGTCCTTCAATAGTTTCAGGAGTAATTTCTTTGCCTCTTAGCTTTACTTCAGAGACGAGCTTTGTTAAAAGCCCCTCAATCTTTCTTGGTGTTTCTATGTTTCCAGCGATTAGTTGAACCATGTCCATAGGAATTTCCAGACCCCTTTGTTTTGCCTTGATTTGAGTAATAGCACACCGTAATTCAAAATCTGGAGGTGCAATATCAACTATTAAACCAGCCTCAAAACGGCTTTTCAGACGTTCTTCCAGTTTAGAAATTTCATTAGGTGCTTTATCGGAAGTTAAAACGACCTGGCTTCCGTTTGAGACAAGAGCGTTGAACGTGTGGAAAAATTCTTCCTGTACGGTATCCTTGCCGGCAATAAATTGTATGTCGTCAACAAGCAGGCACTTAAGCTTTCTGTATTTTTGCCTGACGCTAGCTGTAGTTTTATTTCGTATACCTTCAACTATGTCATTAGTAAACTGTTCTCCAGTACAGGAGTAAATATTTAATGTAAGGTTTCCACCCAAGGCTTTGTGGCCGATCGCATGCATAAGGTGTGTTTTACCGATCCCGACACCACCCCAAATAAAAAGAGGGTTATAGGCGTTTCCAATGTCCGTGGAGACGGCTTCTGCCGCAGCGTGAGCCATTTGGTTAGATGAAGAAACAGCAAAGTTAGCAAAAGTAAATCCCGGACGAAGTCCTAATCTCCTAGCTGCCTCAAGCATATCTTGCTCGTTTTTGTTTACATTGCCAAAAAGAGGGATCACGGCCTCATCGACAATCCTTTTGTCAGGGTTTTCTTTTACGATAATTAGAAGATCACATTTTGATCCAAGAGACTCAGTTAGATAGTCTTGAATTAACCCAAAATATCTTGTTTCAATTGTTGTTTTAACAAAGCTAGACGCGCACCCTATTTCTGCAATATATTTTTCTTTATCTTTTACTAAAGTTGCGAGGTATGTTTGTGCAAACCAAGTTGTAAAAATTGCAGAAGAAACGCTTACTTTTATGCTTTCTAAAACTTCATTCCAAACTTTCTTTTTATCAACATCGTCCATAATAGAATAAGGTTAGGTCTAAAGAACCGAAAAATTCGGCAGAGCAGAATATTTCTACAACAACTGAATACTAACTGGGCCGTAGTTCTCTTGCTGTTCGCATGATAAACAAAGTTTGTCATGCTCAGCGTACTTCGCACGATAAACAAGATTGATATGCTTACTGTGTTCACTATATTAAAAAAGTTATCCACAACGCGTCAACCCCCAAAAATACCGAAACCCTTAGTTCTTCCTTTAGATTAAGCGTTGGTCTGTAGCTAACTTTAAAAAAACGAATGGACAATCCAAGTTTGAATCTATATAATCTTTAATGTTGATCCCTAATACGAAATAAACATGAGTACTAAAAGAACCTACCAACCAAGTAAGAGGAAGAAAGCCCGGACACATGGATTTAGAAAAAGAATTTCAACTAAATCAGGAAAAAAAGTTTCGAAACGACGAGTCAGGAAAGGAAGAGAAAGGCTGTAACACCTGCTATGATACTTGCCAATGAACATCGAATAAAAAGCAGTAAAAGGATAGAGCAGGTGAAGAAGGAGGGTAAACTTCTTCAAAGTGAGAATTTTGGAACGGTTGTATTGAAAAGAGACGACAAGGAGCCGTCTCAATTTGCTTTTGTAATTTCGACAAAAGTTTCAAAGCTTGCCGTTCATAGAAACAGAATTTCAAGAGCATTTAATGAAGGCGTACGAAGGAATTTATCAATAACCCCTATGGGGTGGGACGTTGTAATTCTAACAAAGAAAAGTATTGCTTCGAAGTCCACGGAAGAAATTATGAGAGAAGTTGAAAGGTTTATAGCAGATCTCAAGAAAACCCCACCCTTTTAAGGCGGGGACGAATTGAGCTCTGATATGTCGTCCTCCTTTAGAGGAAACACCGCTCTTCAGAGCGGGGAGGATGTCATAAAAAACCTGTCTCTAAAATGAAATTTATACTTGTCATGATTTTAAAGGTTTATAAAAAGGTTTTATCACCAATACTCGAAAAGTTGTTAGGAGGCGGCTGCAGATTTTATCCTACGTGTAGCGAGTACGCAATGGAATCAATTAACAAATACGGCGTACTAAAAGGGGGATTTCTTGCGACCCGAAGATTTCTTCGATGCAACTCCCTATCTTCAGGTTTTTACGATCCTGTTCCACGGTTTCAACCCCAAATGCGAAGAAGTTAACAATAAAATAAATATTATAAATTTATGAATATTTTTACCAGCCTTTTAATACAGCCCTTAGCGAACGGATTAATACTTACCTACCGCCTACTTTTTGAAAATATGGGGCTTGCAATTATTGGTTTTTCCTTATTACTTCGATTTATTTTGAACCCCCTTACACGTCCGTATATGGAGTCGATGAAGAAAATGAAAGATTTTGCCCCCCAACTTGATAAATTGAAAGAAAGACACAAAGGAGACAAAGTAAAACTCGCTCAAGCCCAGGCAGATCTTTATAAAGAAAAGGGAGTTAACCCGGGAGCAGGATGTCTCCCCTACCTCTTGCAAATAGTAATATTAATTGCCTTTTTTAATGTCTTTACGAGAACTTTGGTTGTCGACGTAGATCCGGCAGCAAAGTTCAACGAACTTTTGTATGAGCCTCTAAAGTTTGCGCAAGAAGAAAAGGTAAACACCTCATTTCTTTACCTTGATATAACTAAACCAGACATAGTTAACTTTCCTTTTTTACCCTTTCCTATACCAGGACCAATATTAATTCTGTCGGCTATCGTCCAGTTTCTATCGGCCAAAGTTATGGCTCCGTATACAAAAGTTGAGGAAAAAATTGCTAAGAAAACGAAAGAGTCGTCGGACGACTTTCAGGTTGCGATGCAAAAATCAATGACTTACACTTTTCCCTTGTTTACTCTATTAATCGGTATGCAGTTTGCATCAGGACTTGCACTGTACTGGTTTATCTTCTCGCTTTCTCAAGGAATTCAACAAGTGAGAATGCAGGGGTGGGGAGGCTTAAGTCCTTGGATAAATAAGTTAAAACTGGTACAATCATGACGCCTAAAAGGCAAGGCCCTAAAATAAATGGGAACAAAAAAAACCAAGAAAACAAAAGAAGAAGTTAGCGTTGTAAATTTAGTAGAAGAGCTTTCTGGTAAACTTCTTACTCTTTTGGGAACAAAAGCTAAGGCGAAAGTTACAGAAGATAAAGAAAACAAGGGAATTCTAATAGATATTGAAGCTGGAGAGGAAACGGGTTTAATTATCGGCAATAGGGGAAAAAATCTTCAAGCAATCCAGACGCTTTTAGGAATGATGGTTAGGCGCGAAACGGGCGAGTGGGTAAGAATTCTTGTAAACACATCTGATTGGAGAGAAAAAGAAGAAGATCGGTTAAAAAAACTAGCCATACAAGCCGCTGAACGAGCGAAGGCAACCGGGGAACCCCAATATTTATATAATTTGGCTCCTTCCCAAAGAAGAATTATTCACCTTGTGCTATCAGAAGATTCAGAAATTCAAACAGAATCCCAAGGAGAAGGAAGCGATCGGTATTTAGTAATCAACCTCAAGTAGCAGGCTTCAAAGCTATATTTTAATGGTAGACTAAAAGTATGCAGGATATTTCCAAAATTTATACAGATGGAGGTGCAAGGGGAAATCCGGGTCCTGCGGCAGCGGCGTTTGTTGTATTAAAAGACGGTGGGGTGTTAATTAAACATTCGGAATTTTTAGGAATAGCTACGAATAATGAAGCAGAATATAAAGCGTTAGCAATGGCCCTTTCCTGGCTTGTCGATAACCAGAAACTTTTTCAAAATAGTAAAATTTCATTTTTTCTTGATTCGGAATTGGTGGTCCGCCAGGTAACCGGCTTATATAAAGTAAAAAGTGAAAAGCTAAAGTTGTTAATAATTAAAATAAAAGCATTGGAAAAAAGGATAACCGACGTAGAAATAAAATATAACATTGTCAGAAGAGAGAAAAATAAACTTGCCGACAAACTTGTAAATTTAAAACTTGATGAAAACCCAATGTAATTTCACGTCAACCAGAAGTTTTAGTCTTTTTGTCACTTGAAAATTATTAAGTCTTCATGCTTTAGTCTATTAAAGTACTTAATTTGTAAAGGATAGATTGTAAACCTTTATTAACTACATTAGTATTAAACGGTAATGGCGACAGGAAAAGATTCTTTCAGCAGGAACAACCCAAAAGTTTTAGTAATTTCAGAATTTAACCTGTTATCGAAGGAGGTCGTGTTTCGGCTTATCGAGAAAAATTGTACCCCAATAATTATCGCGCACGGAGTTGGCGAGTGGAATAAAAAGTTTGCAGACGTAAACAATGTTGAAATTATATCTTGCGGATCTAGTCTAGAAAGTATCTATAAATACAATTCTGCATACACGATCTGTCTTTTATTGTCTTCGACTCTGCATAATCCTCACAAAAAGTTAGTTCAGCATGATTTAGAAAAAATAAGACTTGCAGAAAGTGTTGCAACCAAAACCGAGTCAAAAACGGTATTTGTTTTGCCCTATTCGACAAAACTTAAGACACACGAAGGGCAATTCAATTTAGCTAACCAAATTATTAATAACGATAAACTTAATGTCGCCGGAGTCTTTTTAGGAGAACTGATTCCTCAAACTTTTGATAGAGACCTTTACGCCTTATTACAAGAGTTCTTTCAAGAAGCGGTCGGAAGACAGATAATAACTGTAGTTACCAAAAGCCATTTGTTTTACCCTCTCAGTATTGAAAAGGCCGCGCCCCATTTACTTCGTTATCTTTTTTCTCTAAAAGCTTTTGGAAAAAAGATTGCAATATTAGGAAAGAAGGTTTCTAGCAAAGAGCTAGAATTGTATTTTAGAAAAATAAACCCTTATTATTCAATTACTTTTTCATCAGAAAAGGGTTTAGTATTTCAGCCCGAAGTTGACGAAAAGATATATGTTTACGAAAAGAAAAAAACGCTACTCTCGAAAGCATACCAAAACGCTTTTCGGGCGCAGGAAAATATATTGATACAAAAACCCACGCCCCCATTATATAGCCGCCTTGAAAAGAAAGACTACACAGGAAAAGTCAAAAATGAAGCTCCACTGGCTGACGCCAGTGGTATCTTCTCCTCTCGCTTCGTCGGAGCAAAATCCTCCGAAGCGAAAAACTCTTCGCATTCATTCCTTCGAATTCGCTCAGGATTTTCTGCGAAGGCGGATAAAAAATCCATAGAAGTACAAAAAAGTCTTACTAAAACGCCCTTTTTTTTGCAAAAGATATCTTTTATCCACGTTTTTAATTTTGAAAACATTAAGCGACAAAAAAAATTATTAGCATTTTTTATTTTTCTACTTTTTCTCGCTCCAGCAATTTTTATAAGCGTCTCAATTTTATTTATACTTTTAACTAAACTTACATTACCAATGGGGTACCTTACTACTTCAAGTAGACAACTAAAAGTTTCATCTTTTTTTTCAAATGCCGCAAGTAACTACTCCCAACTGATGAATAAAATTCCTTTAGTGGGGGGGTTATATAAAAAGGTTGGTGAGACTTCAACCGTAGTTACAAAGGAGGTAGACATAGGAGTGGAAACGATTTCTCTCATGGAAAACTTTCTCAAACTTACCGGCGGTGTTTTGGGGGGTGAGCCTTCCGAGGGGGTAGAATATTCAGAGACAATTTATTTGGAACTGGAGAATATTTATAGAGAACTTGGCTTCCTTGGGGGTGAACTTCAATCTTCGAGTGCACTTACAAAGATTGTGTCGAATTGGATTGTTGGGGATTTGGACATAAAGATCCTAAGAGATAAATCGTTAAAACTAAGTAACGTATTTAAAGAAGCAAGTGGTGTTCTTGGTAAAGAATCTCCCAAGAAATACGCGCTACTTTTCCAGAATAATAATCAAGCTAGAGGAAGTGGGGGAACAATTGAAAATTTTGGCATTTTCACTTTTGAAAATTTAAAAATGACCAACTTACGTGTTTATGATACAGGATTGGCGGACAGTAAATTAGTCGGACAAATTGACCCGCCAAGCCCTTTAAGAAAATACTTTGATGCTTCAACCTGGTATTTACAGGATGCTAGTTGGGATCCAGATTTTCCTACAACCGCTAGTCAGGTCGAATGGTTTTTAGATAAGGAATTGGACGAGAGAATTGATGGTGTTGTTTCGGTTGATGGGACTTTTGTGGGAGACATTATTTCTTCTCTGGGTGGCATCCAGATTGAGGGAGATGAGGAGGAAGTGAATTATGAGTTCTTAACTCGTTTGAAAGATAATAAGACAAACCTTTCTCAGGATACGGAGTTTTTTTCAACAGCGATCTTACGCGGATTGTTAAATACAAGAAATGTAGACAAGAGAAATAAGATAAAAATTTTAAAGATAATTTTAAAGGGTTTAGAAAACAAAAACGTTCAGGTTTTTGTTAAAGATCAAAATACTCAAAAAGCTGTTTCAAGCCTTGGTTGGGACGGAGCTTTGACTCAAAGTAGTTGTTTTGAAAACTGTTTCTCTGATTTTGTAGCTCTGATAGAATCGGTAAAAGAGGGAAGTAGTTTGGGTGTAAAACGAGAGGCAGAGCTCGAAGTTTCTTTAGAAGAAAATCTTGTAAAAAGAAAAATCATTTTGTTTTTGGATAATGACTCCGATATCAATTACTTGACTTACCTTCGATTGATTACAACTTTTGACAGCGGTTTTGAACCGGTTGAAATTGTAAGTAGGGAGACTGAGAAAAAAGATCTGGAGTCGAAAGGAGTTCGTGGCTTCAAAGAGGTTGGTGTATTTGTTGAAATACCAGCCCGTGAAGTGAAAGCGGTTATATTTAAATGGGAGAGTGGGTCGACTCACACATACAAGCAAGGGGGAGAATATAAACTTTTATGGAGAAAGCAATCTGGAATTGCTGAATACCCTATAAAAATAAGAATTTCCCATCCTCATGAATTAATATTTTCATCAAAAGAACCATTTACCTTGACCGATGGGGATAGCTTTGAGTATAATACAACATTGTCCCAAGATAAGTTTTTAAACTTAACTTGGTAAAAGGAAAAATAGAATGAATCTCAAGGCAGAAAAAAGATCAATTGAAGGAAGGAAAGTAAAAAAATTACGTAGTGAAGGAATCCTTCCGGCAAATATATTTGGTAAAAAGGTAAAGTCACAATCAGTTCAGGTAAACTTAGCTGAATTTCAAAAGGTTTATAAAGAGGTTGGGGAGACGGGGTTGGTAGAACTCCAGGTTAATGGGGAAAAGAGACCGGTTCTTATCCACAACTTACAGCTTGATCCAGTAAGTGATTCGGCACTTCATGTAGATTTTTTGCAAGTTGACCTTAAAAGTAAAGTCACAGCCCAAATTCCAGTTGAATTAGTAGGCGAGGCTCCTGCTGAAAAACAGGGGCTTGGAACAGTTGTTCAGTATATTGATGAGATTGAAGTAGAAGCTCTTCCAACAGATTTACCTGATAAGTTTGAGATTAACCTCGCAAGTTTAGTCGAGGTAGACCAGAGTGTTTTAGTAAAAGATCTACCCATTGATGGTAAAAAAGTGGAAGTTAAAACAGATGTAGAACAAATACTTGTGAAGGTCGAACCCCCGCACGAAGAAAAGGAAGAAGTAGTTGCAGTTCCCGAGGAAGCCCCTGTTGCGGA